>OGCN01000008.1_pt1 | contig 307548 bp, 367 predicted proteins | sample 1570181 | NCBI WGS metagenome assembly OGCN01 (sample SAMEA4370584, study PRJEB24528) | human gut metagenome | reverse complement strand
CGAGACCACAAATATGCCTTATTGGGGGCAATGGCTTCTGTGCTGTGGCTGGAGAGGATGAATTAAACAGGAGGTGGGGATTTGGGGACAGAAGCTGATGTATTCTGCTTACCCGAGAATATACGCAAAAGACAAGGAGGTTTTTGTACGAAGAACAACGACTCACCATTCCTGCTACCGGAAAGCATGACTGGAGCGACTGGTGGATCGTAAAAAAATCTACGGTTTTTAAAACAGGAACAAAAAAAAGAGAATGTTGGATCTGTGATAAAACACAAACGGTTTCTATTCCTAAATTAAAACCATTTGTGAAGTTAAATAAGAAAACTATTTCCTTAACTGCCGGAAAATCATATCGTTTAAAGGCATCTTATGCCAAAGGCGATTCTGTAAAAAAATGCAAATCTTCTAATAAAAAGGTTGCTACTGTCTCTAAAAAAGGAGTAATTAGCGCTCGACAAGCTGGTAAAGTTCGAATTACTATCTACACAAAATCCGGTAAAAAGGCAACCTGCAAAGTTACTGTTACTGCGAAAAAGAAAGCCGCTAAGAAAAGTTCCTCTAATAAGAGCGGTTCTGGTAATGGTTCTTCAAAAACAAACGGCAGTACTGTTTATTGGACACCAGGCGGTGCAGTTTATCATCGCACACCAAATTGTCCGACTTTGAGTCGATCAAGAACGATTTATCATGGTTCTATTTCTAGTTGTCCGAAGAACCGCGGATGCAAGGTGTGCTTTTAAATTTTGATTTGCGCAGCAAAGGAGACACCCACAGGGAATATAATATCCTATGGGCTGTGTTTTGTCTGCCTAAACGAATTCAGAATTTATTCCAACTGGTTTTCTGAGCTGCCAACGCACAGAACTCCTGAAGATAAATAAAGCATATTTGTGGCCTCGGAGCAAGGTTTGGATGCGAGCGCTTTAAGCGAACATTCAAACTGCCGCGACTAAAGTCACAAATATGCTTTATTTAGCTTCAGGAGTCCATCTGCTTTGCAGCCTCGCAAATCAGAAGCCGCTATGCTATCATTCCCCGAATGCTTCCTCTCATTTTGCGAATGAAAGAGATTACTAATCCAAGTACTGCACAGTAAAATATACCATTGTTTCCGGTAAATGCATGTAAAATCCACTGGCCGCCATCCATTCCATTATATCCAAAAGTAAGGAATCCATCAATAAATGGAGTAAGTACTGTAATTACTAAGAATAATCCAAATGCGAAAATTCCTCTTCCGGTATCTATGTTTCTAAGTACTCCCATGTCCATTACTTTTTTAGAACCAAGAATCCACAGTGCTTCAATGATTCCAAACAGGATGAAGAAAGCACTTCCGCCGATAAATACAATGGTGTCTATATCTCTTGATGATGCCAATCCCATAATTGTACTTACGCTGGTATAGTTCCAGACATTCTTAAAAATCTGTAATACAATACCAATCATTAATAAGGCGCAAAGCCAATGTAAACCGGTAAAAAGGATATTTCCTGCTGTCTTTACACTCTTTCCTACAACATTACCTGCTGTGGAGGCTGCATTTGACACGGCATCTCCACCACTACTTAAAGCGGAACGGCGCTTTCTCTTTGTCGTTGTTGTGTTTCTTGATGAGCCGCCTCTTTTATTCTTTATCGTGACTTTTACATTTTTCTGTTTGTCTTTTTGTTTCTGGTCTTCTTCCTCATCATATACCTTATATTCCGCATCAATGGATTCATTGCTTTTCTCTGTAGATGGCTCTTCTTTTGGAAGCGGAGCACCACAGTTCTTACAGAAATTACCTTCTGCTTCTGCACCACAATTGCTACAAAACATTATGTTCACCTCATTTCAAATATCTTGTATAATAATAAAGCATTTTTACACAAAAGAAAAGAGGGGAGGTTTCTTGATTTTTACCAGGGAGGAGACGAACCGAAGGGAGCATATCTCATATTTCCTCGGAGTTTCGTCTGTCAATCTGTTTATCTCTCTTCACACAGGGACATTACCAAATGATTCATTACTTTTTCACACCTTATTATATCCCGAATCTCTACAAATTCATCTGGTTTATGTGCATACTGCAGGCTTCCTGGACCGTAGGACATACATTCTGTATTGTGCAGTCTTCCGGCGATGACTGCGGTATCTGTGTAGCCGGTAAAGGCTTTAACGACTGCTTTTTGTTTTGTTTCTGCCTCTACGGCTTCTTTTAAGTTTTTAAGAAGTATAGAATCTGGATTTTTCTCGATATATGGGCGGTTTCCCGTAATATCGTAGGAAATCTTTATTCCTGGTATCTGGGTTTCGATTTCTTTAATGATTTTATTAAAATGTTGAACAACGATTTGATTGGTTACCGGAGGTGCTAACCGGCAGTCAATGAAAATTGTGCAGGCATCTGGTACTACATAAGGCTGATAGCCGCCTTGAATCTGTCCAAAGGTAATGGTAGAGTAGCCAAGTTCTTCATGCACTGGAAAATGCTCAAATATTTCTTGTATTTGTACGATAAACTTTGATGCTGCAAATATTGCATCCGCTCCTTTTTCTGGCTTGCTGGCATGAGCGGTAATTCCTTTTACATGAACGTGAAACCATAGTCTGCCTTTATGTGCCATCTGAATCTCACCATCCGTCGGTTCTAAGTCTAAAACATAATCTTCTTTTTTTACAAATTCCTGTTCTACGATATGGTCGGAGCCGGTCATATCGCCCTCCTCATCGACAGTGCATATCATTCGAAGCGGACATTTTAAAGAAATTTCTCCTTTTTCAAGGCGTCTTGCTGTCTTTTTAAAAGTCGCTAATGCACAGGAAAGTCCGGACTTCATATCGCAGCTTCCTCTGCCATACATTCGTAAAATTCCATTCTGCTCTTCTATTTCTGCGCCAAATGGATTCTTCGTCCACCCCTCTCCTACAACGACAGTATCCATATGGCAGATAAATATAAACATTGGAACTTCTTTGTATTTTTCTTTTATACTTTCTTCTTTTGTATTTTCCGGCCACAATGTGGCAATTACATTTTTTCTGCCATTTCCTACATCGTCAAGCTGGATTTCGCAGGAAGTATCCTTTAGATAAGCAAGGATAGCCTCTCTCATTGCTGCTTCTTCTGTTCCAGGATTTGTACTTTCTATTTTGACAAATGTTCTGGTAAGTTCAACACTCTCTTCATATATTTCCATTTCTACTTATAACACCTCTCAAGAAACTTTCAAAATATTCGTATTATTCTGCTTATAAGTTTTGCTGCCCCTTTTGTATTTTTTTAGACGATGCTGCTTTTTCCTCTCTTTAAATATTTACCGTCTCCTCTTTCACCGAGGAATTCTCCGTCTTTTACAAGAATCTTTCCTCTCTGCATTACAAGGTCGATTTTACCTTCGATCTCTCGTCCCTCATAACAGGTATAATCGGCAGCACCATACATTTTTTTCTTTGTCATTGTCCATTTTTTCTTTGGATTAAAGATCACAATATCTGCATCAGAACCGACAGAGAGTGTACCTTTTTGTGGATAGACTCCTCCGACCTTTGCTGGATTGGTACAGGCGTATTTTACAAGCTGTTCCATGGAAATTTTCCCTTTGCACACACCCTCAGAATATAATAAAGATAATCTTTCTTCTACTCCCGGCGCGCCACTTGGACATTTTGTAAAATCATCTGCTCCCTGCTGCTTTTGCCTTTTGAAAGTAAATGGACAGTGATCGGTTGCTACAGTATCAATTTCATTGTTTTTAAGGCCATCCCATAATGCCTCATTATCTGCTGGCTTTCGCAGTGGTGGAGCCATCACTGCCTTTAACCCTTCAGATGAATCATCATACAAGTCATCTGTAAGCAATAGATACTGTGGACAAGTCTCCACTCCGATATGTTTCTGTCCTCGTTTCTTTGCCTGACGAATTTCTTCTAATCCCTCTTTTGTCGAAAGATGTACGATGTATACAGGAGCATCTCCTATAGCACTTGCAAGATATAACATACGGTTTACAGCTTCTGCTTCTGCTTCATTTGGCCTGCTTAATGGATGATATCTTACTTCTGTTTTCCCTTCTCCCACAAATTTCTTTCGGAAGTAAGATACGATACCATCATTTTCACAATGAACCGTAATTAAAATGTCATCTTCTTTTGCCTGTTTTAATACACGAACGATGTCTTCATCAGAAAGTTTATAGTCATAGGTCATATAAATTTTAAAGCTGGTGATTCCCTCGTCTTTGACAACTTTTTTCATTTCTTTTAATATATCATCATTAACATGCTGAAAAACGCCGTGGAATCCGTAATCAACTACAGCATTATGATCTGCAAGCTTGTGATATTCCTTTACCTGATGCATCAGATTGCAGCCTTTTGGTCCAAATGCCATATGGTCAATGATAGTTGTTGTACCACCACAGGCCGCAGCAATCGTTCCTGTATAAAAGTCATCAATAGCCCTTGCAATCCCGACATCCAAATCCATATGTGTATGAATATCTACTGCACCCGGCATAACATAACATCCTTCTGCATCAATACACTTTGCTTCCGCGTCTTCTATGTTCGTATCGATTTTTATGATTTTGTCATCTTCTAATAACAAGTCAGCCAGAAATGTTTTTTCTTCTGAAGCAATGGTTCCGTTTTTTATAAGCCATTTCATATGTTCTTCTCCTTTTCGTATAATCATTACAAGTTGAGAATATAAAAGAATCCCGTTATCACAGTACAATCTGTATCAACGGGAAGTCTTTCTTTATAAGAACATATCGTAATGGCGGGTTTCCCTTTTCCTGATTCTGGCGGGTTTCCCTTCTCCTGATATGGTTCTCGTATGATTATTTTAACTATTCAGAATCAGGTGTATTTTTCATAAGCACTATAGACACTATAGGAGTTGATTCTGAATAGTTATTCATCGTAATTATTTCTCAGAAATTACAGCTACCGCTTCAATCTCTACTTTTGCGCCCTTTGGAAGAGCGGCAACCTGAAAAGCTGCGCGTGCTGGATATGGTTCTGTGAAAAATTCTGCATATACTTCGTTCATTGCTCCAAAGTCTGCAATGTCCTGAAGTAAAACTGTAGTCTTTGTTACATCACTCATATCTGCTCCTGCAGATGCAAGGATGTTCTTGATGTTTGTAAGGCTCTGTTTTGTCTGTGCCTTAATGTCTTCTCCAGCAAATTCTCCTGTCGCAGGATCTACTGGAAGCTGACCAGATACATAAATTGTTTTCTCTGCCTGTACTGCCTGGGAATATGGTCCGATAGCAGCAGGTGCATTGTCTGTATGTAATGCTTTATTCATAACATTTGCTCCTCTACTGATGAATTAATGTTCCCGTCTTTCCGGCAATTCCATCTTTTGCCTTCTCAAGTAAGGTGATAAGAGATGTTCTTCCCTCTCCAGACTGGGTAAATGCTACGGCTGCCTGTACCTTTGGAAGCATGGAACCTGCTGGGAACTCACCTTCTTCAATGTATTTCTCAGCAAGTTCTGGTGTAAGCTCGGAAAGTGCCTCCTGTTCTGGTGTGCCAAAATGGATGGCTACTTTTTCCACAGCAGTAAGTATAATCAGACAGTCTGCATTTAACTGTTCTGCAAGTTTCTCAGCGGCAAAATCTTTGTCGATTACTGCGGCTGCACCTTTTAAGTGATGTCCTCCTGTTTTAAATACAGGAATTCCACCACCACCACATGCGATGACAACGTGGTTGCTTTCTACTAATGCTTTGATTGTGTCAATCTCTACAATAGATACTGGTTTCGGGGAAGCTACCACTCTGCGGTAGCCTCGTCCGGAATCTTCGATTACCTTATAACCCTTCTCCCTTACAAGCTCATCTGCTTCTTCTTTTGTCATAAAGGAACCGATTGGTTTGGTTGGATTTTTAAATGCCGGATCATCCGGACTTACTTCAACCTGTGTAAGCATTGTCGCACAGTCTTTCTGAATTCCACGATCTAATAACTCTTCGCGAAGTGCATTCTGAAGGTCATATCCGATATATCCCTGACTCATTGCCACACATACAGATAACGGAGACTGTACATACTTTTCAGGATTTGATCTTCTGAGTTCTGTCATCGCATTCTGAATCATCCCAACCTGTGGTCCATTTCCATGCGCGATAACAATTTCGTTTCCCTCTTCAATTAAATCAGCAATCGCAACTGCTGTATTCTTTACGGCTTTCATCTGCTCTTCAAGGTTGCTTCCAAGTGCATTTCCCCCTAAAGCGATGACGATTCTTTTACTCACTCTAACTATACCCCCTGCGAATTAATAAACGACTTAAATTATTCACCGAAGTGTCTTGGGGTAGCTTTGTCTGCTAATGCTTCTAATGTTCCAGTGATATCTTTCTGTTTTGCAAGAAGAATCATAGCTGCGATGATGTATGGTTTGTAGCTTGCTTCTTTGTATAATGGATCACGGTATCTGTCAAATACAGAAGCTTCAACTTCTCCGTCTTTGCAGGATACACCATTGATGTCTGCTGGTAAGCAGTGAAGGTAGAGAGCTTTTCCGTCTTTAGTTGTAGACATAAGTTCTTCTGTACAGCACCAGTCTTTATGCTCTGCGTTCTGCGCAAGTAATTCTTTCTCTAATGCATCGATTCCAGCCTGGTCACCTTCTGCATATAAGTCTGTACGTTTTTCCATAGCTGCAAAAGGAGCCCAGCTCTTTGGATATACGATATCAGCATCTTTGAAAGCTTCTGCCATAGAGTTTGTCTTTGTGAAGCTTCCGCCGTTTTCTGCTGCGTTTTTCTTAGCAACTTCTTCTACCTCTGGCATGATGTCATATCCTTCTGGATGTGCAAGTACAACGTCCATACCAAATCTTGTCATTAAGCCAACAACACCCTGAGGTACGCTTAATGGTTTACCATAACTTGGAGAGTAAGCCCATGTCATAGCAACTTTTTTACCTTTAAGATTCTCTACACCACCAAATGTATTGATGATGTGAAGCATATCTGCCATACACTGTGTTGGATGGTCGATATCGCACTGAAGGTTAACTAATGTAGGTTTCTGCTCAAGAACACCATCTTTGTTTCCCTGTGTTACAGAATCTACTACTTCATGCATGTATTTGTTTCCTTTTCCGATGTACATATCGTCACGGATACCAATAACGTCTGCCATGAAGGAAATCATGTTTGCTGTTTCTCTTACAGTTTCACCATGAGCAATCTGACTCTTTGTCTCATCTAAATCCTGTACTTCTAATCCAAGAAGGTTACAAGCGGAAGCGAAAGAGAAACGAGTTCTTGTAGAGTTGTCACGGAACAAAGAAATTCCTAATCCAGATTCAAATACTTTTGTAGAGATGTTGTTCTCTCTCATGTAACGAAGTGCTTCAGCAACAGTAAATACAGCTTCTAATTCGTCATCTGTCTTTTCCCATGTAAGGAAGAAGTCTCCGTTGTACATTTCTTTGAAGTTTAATTTGTTTAATTTGTCAATATAACCCTGTAATTTCTTGTCCATTTTTATTCTCCTTATTTTGAAATACTCTTTTATTAACTTGTTTATTTTATTTATCTAAGGTAAAAGATAAATTATTTAATGTCGTTATTTGTTTTTCCAGCGCGGAACTGTGAAACATCATCTGTCTTGTTGTCTTCGTTGTAAAGGTTTGCTGCTGCAACGTAAACTGCTGCACATCTTACTAAATCATCTTTGTATGTAATTTCGTTTGGTGCGTGTGCCTGTGATTCAGCTCCAGGTCCGAATCCTACACATGGGATTCCGTAACGTCCCTGAATTGCTACACCGTTTGTAGAGAATGTCCATTTGTCGATTAATGGACGGTTTCTAAGTTCTTTTGTAGAATCTGGTCCCATACGTTTATCTCCGAAGAGTCCCTTATGAGCGTCTACTAATGCCTGAACATGAGCAGCATTTTCTTTGTTGATCCATGTTGGGAAGTAACATTCTGTCTCGTATACTTCTCCTGTCCATGATGGACGGTCATACATATACATGGAAACTTTAACATCATCACCGTATTTCTGAACGCTAGGAAGTGCGCGGATTTCGTCTAAGCAGGAATCCCATGTCTCACCAGCAGTCATACGACGGTCGATGGAGATTGCACAGCTATCTGCTACAGCACAACGGCTAGGAGATGTGTAGAAAATCTGAGATACTGTACATGTTCCTCTTCCTAAAAACTGTGCATCTTCGTAATGTTCTGGGTTGTATTTAGGGCTGAGCATCTTAACAAGGCCTTTGATGTCTGTGCTTTCGTCACATCCGTTGTTATTTAATGCCCTTACATCAGCGATGATGTCAGCCATCTTGTAAATTGCATTGTCTCCTCTTTCTGGAGCAGAACCGTGGCAGGAAACACCTTTAACGTCTACACGGATTTCCATTCTTCCACGATGTCCTCTGTAAATACCACCATCTGTAGGCTCTGTGGAAATTACAAACTCAGGAACGATTTTGTCTTTGTTGTAAATGTACTGCCAGCACATTCCGTCACAGTCTTCTTCCTGTACACTACCAACAATCATAATCTTATAACCTTCTGGAATGAGGTCTAAGTCTTTCATGATTTTAGCACCGTATACAGCACTTGCCATTCCACCTTCCTGGTCAGAACCGCCACGTCCGTAGATGATTTCATCTGTTTCATATCCTTTGTATGGATCCTGTTCCCAGTTATCAATGTTACCGATACCTACTGTATCAATGTGAGAGTCGATTGCGATAATCTTTTCGCCATCTCCCATCCATCCGATAACGTTTCCTAATCCGTCAACTTCTACTTTATCAAAGTTTAACTTCTCCATCTCTGCTTTGATGCAGGCAACAACTTCTTTTTCCTCACAGCTTTCGCTTGGATGAGAAATCATCGCACGAAGAAATGCTGCCATGTCTGCTCTGTAATTTTCTGCTGCTTCATTAATTTTCTGAAAATCTAATGCCATTTTTATCCTCCTAAATATTGCATTCATCTACAGTTGGTAAATTTCACGGAGTCTGAAAATTGGGAATATTAATTTCTCTCCGACCACACTGCCCTTAAATTTTCTTTATTTCATTTATCTAAAAGATATTTTTATACGGTTGGGTATTCGCCGCCCCATACAATCTTCTTATATTTATCAGGGTCTGTATCTCCCTCTGTGGAGAACATGAGCACCTGACTGGAGTTATCTAACTCCAATGCTTCTCTGAGTTCTTTGTAAGCATCGTCTGTCATAATAGAAGAAATAACTCCCATTCCTACCGCTCCGGATTCTCCGGATGTTACGGATGGATCTCCTTTTACTGGAGCTGCAAGCATTCTCATACCCTTTGCAGATACCCAGTCTGGACAGGAAATAAATGCGGAAACATGGTTTCTTAAAATATCCCATCCAATTGTATTTGGTTCGCCACAGGCAAGACCTGCCATGATTGTCTGAAGATCTCCACCAACGATTCTTGGTTCGCCATCTCCAGCTTCTGCTCCTTTATAAAGGCAATCTGCTGCGCCAGCTTCCATTACGATAAATTTAGGTGGGTTGTTTGGATAAAGGTTTGCAAAGTAACCAACAACACCGCCTGCAAGACTTCCTACACCTGCCTGTACAAATACATGAGTAGGTCTGTTTACTTCTACTTCTCTTAACTGCTCTGCAGCCTCACCAGCCATACTTCCGTATCCCTGCATAATCCAGGAAGGAATCTCTTCGTATCCGTCCCATGCAGTATCCTGAACGATAACACCATGTGGTGTCTCTGCTGCTTCTTTTGCTGCAAGTCTTACACAATCATCATAATTTAACTCTTCGATTGTTACAGAAGCACCTTCTTTCGCAATATTATCAAATCTTGTCTGTGTGCTTCCCTTTGGCATATGTACAACGGCTTTCTGTCCAAGCTTATTTGCTGCCCATGCAACACCACGTCCATGATTTCCGTCTGTTGCAGTAAAGAATGTTGCCTGTCCAAAGTCATCGCGGAATTTCTTGCTTGTCAGATAATCATATGTCATCTCACTAACATCTTTACCCATCTCTTTTGCAATATATTTTGCCATTGCGAAAGAACCGCCAAGTACTTTGAACGCATTTAATCCAAAACGATAGCTTTCGTCTTTCACAAATAAACCGCCGAGTCCAAGCTGTCCAGCCATTCCATCAAGCTTTGCTAATGGTGTTACTGAGTACTGTGGAAAGCTGCGGTGAAACTTTCTTGCCTGATTTACATTATCAAGTGCCATTACCGCAAGATTCTTATCTTCATTCTTTGGCATCTGATTCAAAATCCATTTGATTTTCTCCATTGTTTTCCTCCATAAAAATAGTCTACAAACTTTTTGTTAGGTGTAATGAAAAGTTTTTTGTTGTCTTTATTATAGTGGTATAACGGCAGATTAGCAAATTCTTCTTTGGAGGTATTTGAAAAGAGACGAAGGTGCTGACTTTGGCAAAATACGGGAACGATGAATTTGTTATCTACGAAAGAGATTTGGGGGATTCGTCTGTTTATCTATTACATCTGTTTTACCTATTCCTCTTCTTTCTTTTCCAGCATATGGCTTTCGAGAAACATTTTCTCGAATTTTTGTTCTGAAAAACTTATGACCTGTTCTTCAAATCTCTGGCAGGTGATCAAGAACTGACGGCCGTCTTCAGTGAGGAAGGTTTTTCCTCCATTTCGTCCGCCTCGGCGTCTTTTTACGACAGTATAGCCTAGTTTGTCTTCTAGTTCATTAATCATATCCCAGGCTTTTCCTGGAGATAATGCCATTGTATCACAGGCTTTTCTTACATTATTCAAGTCTTCTATTAAAAAAAGTAATAATTTTAAACGGGCATTGAAGAACGGGGTTTCGTGTCCAATTCCAAAAGTAAGGATTGGATGAAGGATGGATTTATTATGTTCTTCAATCTGGCTTTGTAGTTCATCATCCTCCTGATTAAGTGATAATACTCCAATATCATCTACCTCAACAAATACTCTTCTTTCTGCATATTTTTCGATGGCTCCCCGCAGTCCGTTTTCACCATCATAGGCAAGGATATCAGGAATCATTTCATTGGAAATGAGCACTGGATGCCCAGCTTTTTTCTTATAAGAAGGTACGACGATATCATCGTGATGTTTTCGCATCTCCACGATGGTCTTCGGAATGAACATGGGAGCATTTACCGGGGTAAATACAACACTTAAGCATTTATCCTGTAAATAAGAAAGACCAGCTTTTACCGAATGAAATAGTTCTCTCTTTTCCTCCGACTCTTCTAAAATTAAAAATACTACATTAAGATTATTTAGCTGATATCTGCTCTCGTAATCATCAGCTCCTACAACTACTACTATTGGAAACAGACCTGCCTGCTGCATGGAAAGGACAATTCTTTTAATAGCTGGAATCTTTCCTGTCTTTCGCAAAGGATGTGCGCTCTCCTTACTTGCCGCTGCAATAATTCCGCCTACATTGCTAACAAACATAGTTTTCTCCCTTTTCTTTCACAAATTTACTTATTTGTAAGTATTATAAACTATAGTACCAAAAAAAGCTACATTTCTGTAGCTTTTTTAACAAATTTTTCATTAAGAAATAGGGATTATAATTAATTTACTATATTATTTCTATATTATTTCATTTTGTAAAAGAAAAAGATAGAAATACAAATTTTATCACTTATCGTCCTATCTGTTTACTGATAAGATGATATTTTATAGAGTTTTTTACTTTATGTTTACAGATGAAATCAGCATTAGCTGATTTCACGATAGCATGTTTGAAAAATAGTTTCAGCAAGATGTACAGATTGATTTTTGATTTTTCAAACACGCTATCAGAATTACTCTTCTTCTTTTGGACGATAGAAAGTATCCTCTAATGGTAATTTTGTTCTAAATTTGCCATCAAGGGCATAATAAGCTCCCTGTACAGCAGGGGCAGTAGGAATTGTTGCAATCTCGCCAATTCCCTTTGCACCATAGGCAACATCTAATAACTTCTCTTTTTCTACATAGATAGCATGAATATTTGGAATCTGTGTAGAACGGAGTAAGCCAAGTGTTCCGTAAGTTACTTGAGGAACGCAGTCTTTAAGTGGCCAGTCTTCGGTTAAAGCATAGCCCATTCCCATGAGTACGCCTCCCTCAATCTGTCCCTGAATAGAGGTTGGATTCACTACCTTTCCAGAGTCGTGTGCCGCATACACTTCGGTTACTTTTCCTTTTTTATCAAGGATAACAACATGTGTCGCAAATCCATATGCGATATGGCTCTTTGGATATGGCACATTTGCACCAAGTTTATCGGTTGGCTCATAATATTCATAGAAATAATTCTTGCCGTTTAATTTCTCTAAGTCATTATCGACTTCTTTCATTGCATCGGCAAGCTTCACTGCCGCTCCTCTTACTGCTTCACCAGTAAGAAGAGTCTGTCTTGAACCAGAAGTTGTACCGGAATCTGGTGCATTCTCTGTATTGCAAACAGCGTTGCGGATTTTTGAAAGTGGAAGTCTGGTTGCCTGTGCCACATCCTGACAAAATACAGTAGCACATCCCTGTCCGATATCAGAGGCAGCCGCATAAATCACGCAGACACCATCTTCAATCACAAGGTTGCATCTTCCTTTATCCGGAAGCCCTACGCCTACACCGGCATTCTTCATAGAACAGGCGATTCCTGCATGGTCTTTATTAGCTTCGTACACATCTTTTACAGCCTCTAATGTCTCTTTTAAGGCAGTAGAACAGTCAGCAATCTGTCCGTTTGGAAGAACCTTTCCTGGCTCAATCGCGTTACGGTATCGGATCTCCCACGGAGAGATGCCTACCTGTTCTGCAAGAAGGTTAATAATGGACTCTAACGCGAACTCACTCTGACATACTCCAAATCCACGGAACGCTCCGGCTGGCGGATTGTTCGTATAATATCCAAATCCTCGGATATCTGTATTCTGGTAACAGTATGGCCCTACGGAGTGCGTGCAGGCTCTTTCAAGAACCGGTCCACACAGGGAAGCATAAGCTCCTGTATCAAAATAAATCTCACAGTCAAGGCCGGTAAAAATACCATTTTCATCACAGCCAAGAGTGAAGGTTCCTTCCATTGCATGGCGTTTCGGGTGGAAGAATAGAGACTCCTGTCTTGTGAACTTGGCCTTGACCGGACGCTGGTATTTATATGCTGCAAGTGCAGTTAAATGCTGTACGGTAACGTCTTCTTTTCCACCGAAGCCACCACCGATAAGCTGATTTTCTACTACAATCTTTTCCGGATCCCAGCCAAACATAATGGATACTTCTTTTCTTGTATCAAATGCTCCCTGATCCGTACTTAATATTTTAATTCCATCTTTATATGGGAAAGAAACCGCACATTCTGGTTCAAGAAATGCGTGTTCTGTAAATGGTGTTGTAAATGAACGGGTTACTTTATAGGCTGCCTTCTCTAAAGCAGTTTTGGCATCTCCTCTTGTAACGTGACGCTGCTGGCATAAGTTTCCACTTGAATGAATCTGTGGGGCATCCTCTGCCATCGCCTCATGGACATTGCGGATCGGCTCCAGCTTTTCGTAATCTACTTTTACAAGCTTCTTTGCCTTTTCAAGGATTTCTTCAGTCTCTGCTACAACAACACAGATGGTATCCCCAATCATTCTTGTAATATCGCCTTCAGCGATCATAACATCCCAGTCCTGCTGAATATGTCCCACTTTATTATTTGGCACATCTTTTGCTGTGAGTACACCAAGCACACCTGGAAGTGCCTCTGCTTTTGACGCATCAATCTTTAACACTCTTGCACGAGGGTATTTGCTGCGTACTGCAGATAAATGTACCATACCATCCATAACAATATCGTCTGGATATTTGCCATATCCAAGCACTTTCTTTCGCACATCGACACGGAATGCTCTCTGTCCGACACCGTACTGGTCTCCTCTTTCAAGGTCATAATCAATCTCTGCATCTCCTCGAAGAATTGCTGCGGTAAGCTGAATTCCCTCGATAATCTTTTTATAACCGGTACAGCGGCAGATATTACCTCTTAATGCGTATTTAATTTCTTCTTCTGTTGGGTCTGGATTCTGATCAATAAGTGCTTTTCCTGCCATAACCATTCCCGGAATGCAGAAACCACACTGTACAGAACCTTTCGAACCAAATGCATAGACAAATGCATCCTGCTCTCTTTCTGTCAGTCCCTCTACCGTTACAATGTTTCTTCCCACAGATTTATCTGTCGTTAAAACGCAGGCTTTTACTGCAACCCCGTCAACAATAATCGTACAGGTTCCGCAAGCACCTTCACTACATCCATCTTTTACGGAAAATAAATGAAGGTCATCTCTAAGATAGCGAAGAAGAGACTTTTTTTCTGTTGTTGTCCGGCGCATTCCATTGACAGTAAAACAATATTCTGTTGCCATAGTTCTCCTCCTCTCTTATCTTATGGATAAAATACCATTTTTATCGTGAATAACACCCCGTGGACATTTGACGGCACACATACCACAGGCGATGCATTTTTCCTGACAAATGACAGCGTGGTTATCCACAACTTTGATTGCCTTACATGGACAGTATTTCTCACAGATTCTGCATCCAATACAGCTTACTGCACATCCCTGAATCGCTTTTGGGCCTTTGTCAAGGTTAGCACACTGTGGCTGAATGGTATTTTCTGTTGGAACTACCTGAATCAGATGCTGTGGGCAGGCTTTTGCACAAAGCCCACATCCCACACATTTTTCCTCATCAATCTTCGCAATTCCTCTTTCACCGATTGACACTGCGTGTAACCGACACGCTTCCACACAGCTTCCTCCACCGAGGCATCCATAAGAGCATATGTTAATACCTTCTGGATACTGTGTTAATATTTCCTGACAGTTACCTGTGACAGTAACCTGTTCAAATCCTTCTTTTCTGGTTGGTCTGCCGTTACAATGGATTACGGCAACTTTCTTTCTTCTAACAGCCATAATACTCGCCTGACTATTTCAGCAGATAGGAATAATCCTTCTGAATTGTCTCGATGACCGCTGCTGCATCTGCGGAAATAGTACGGATGCCATTGATGTCCGTTTTTTCTACTTTATCATCAAGACGAAGATGGATTTCTCCGTTTTCTTCACAGTAGAATCCTTCATTTTCGCTGTTTGTGAAATCTTCTTCACTCCAGAATAATGTAAATTTATCTTTGTAAGGTCTTCCAGCGTATGGACAGAATACAGCACAGTTACCACATTCATTACACATACCATCTACATGGATAACCTGTTCCTGACATTTACCAGCAACTTTAATTGCAACGTTTGCTCTGTTTGGACATACATCTGCACATGTCTCACATACAGTAGAACATCCAAGACATCTCTTATCTGGCATCTCTGTGAGGTCAGGACTCTGGTATCCCTTCTTGGCGATGTATTTTGCTGAATCTTCTGCCACATTCGCTTCTGCATATTTTTCGTAGGAAATACCTGCAATGGCTGCGGCAGCTTTCGATGCATCTGCGATTGCTTCTACAACAGTAGCTGGTCCTCTTCTGGAATCACCTGCTGCGTAAACGCCTTCTACACTTGTCATCATGTTTGCATCTACAACCGGGCGGCCCTTGCGGTCAAGTTCCACACCCATATCTTCATATAATGTACCGTCGATATTTTCTCCAACAGCTGCAATTACAGTATCTGCTGGAACATATTCTACTTTTCCTGTGTCAACTGGTGCTCTTCTTCCAGACTCATCTGCCTCACCAAGTTCCATTACAGAACATTTAAGCTGTCCATTCTCCACACCAATCGGTGCAAGAAGTTCCATGAACTGTACGCCATCCTCGATAGCTTCTCTTAATTCTTCTTCGTCTGCAGGCATATATCTCTTTGTTCTTCTATAAACAAGACGTACATTTTCTACACCTTTTACGCGAATCGCTGCTCTTGCAACGTCCATTGCTGTGTTTCCACCACCAAGGACAACAACATTTTTACCAAGAACAACTTCAATTTTTTCATTCTTTGCATCTGCTAAGAACTCTACTGCATCAAATGCGCCGCCGTACTGAAGATGTGCGTTACCAGGTTTCCATGCACCGATGGCAACGATAACATCTGTATATCCTTCTTCTTTAAGTGCTTTAATAGAAGCAACTTCTTTACCCGTTACAAACTCTGCACCGTATGCTTTACAAAGTGCAACATCTTTCTCAATGTCTTCTCTCTTAATTCGGAAGTCTGGAATAACATTTCTTACAACACCGCCGAGATTTTCAGACTTTTCAAATACAGTAACAGGGACACCTGCTCTTGAAAGGAACATTGCTGCAGAAAGACCCGCAGGACCACCACCAATAACAGCAACCTTCTTATCTGTTCTTGCTTCCGGTTTTGCAATATTCTTAAGAACTGTTTCATAGGCGGCATCCGCTGCTGCATATTTTGTCTCACGGATATGTAATGTTTCTTCGTAATAGTTACGCATACATTTATCTCCACAGTGATGTGGACAGATAGTTCCTGTGATAAATGGTAATGCATTTCTTTCTAAAATGATATCTAATGCCTTTGTTGCATCGCCCTCTGTCATTGCCTCAAGGTAAGCTGGGATATCCTGTGCAATCGGACAGCCATTACGGCAAGGAGCTGTGAAACAGTCAAACAGTGGAAGTTCTTTTTCCATATGTCTTTCTGGTAAAGGTTTTACTGGTTTCTTATATAATTCATCGCTTGCAACAGCGTCATCTAACGCTGCGATTGCTTTTGTATCTGTTCCGTGGAATCTCTCTGTACCGCATTCCATGAACTTCTCGCTAATCTGGCTTAATCTTTCATATCCACCTGGTTTTAAGATATTTGTTGCCATTGTGATTGGCCAGATACCTGCGTCAAACATTTCACGGATATTGTAGATTGTTGCTCCACCAGAATAAGAAATACGAAGCTTGCCGTCAAACTGTTCGGATAACAGTTTTGCAAGATGAATACTTAATGGGAACAGGGATCGTCCGGACATATACATCTCTTCGCTAGGTAATTCTTTTGCAGCAACGTCAACAGGGAATGTGTTTGTCAGTTTTACACCAAACTCTAATCCCTTTTCTTTTGTTAATGCCATTAATCTTTCTAACATTGGAATCGCATCATCCCACTGTAAGTCTTCTACAAAATGATGGTCATCAAATGCAACATAATCAAATCCAAGCTCGTCTAATCTCTTTCTTGCATATTCATATCCAAGAAGAGTTGGGTTACATTTGATAAATGTATGAAGATGTTTCTCTGTAATAAGATAAGTAGCAATTCTTTCGATTTCATCCGGAGGGCAGCCATGAAGAGTAGATTCTGTGATGGAACTGGAAATGTTAGAGCTGATAGACTTAATATAGTCTGCATCTACATTTTCAAAAGAATCTACATTCTCTAATGCCCAGTTGATACACTCTTTAAATACTTCTGTATCTTTTGCCTCGATCATATCATCAATGAATGTATTTACCTTTTCGGACTTAATTCCTTCTAAGTCATATCCAACAGACATGTTAAATACGAATCCGTCTGGATTGCCAAGTCCTAATTCTTTGGCAAGAATCTTACATACAACCCATGCTTTTACATACTCAGCGTATGCCTGTGAAACATATAACTCAGTAGACCATTCACAGTTATAGCACTCATCTCCTGCTGTAATACATGGTTTTGCAACGCAGGCAGAAAGTTCTGCACCATCCATTACCTGTACAGTCTTTAATTCAAAGAATCTGGAACCAGCTACATAAGAAGCAATGATGTTTTGTGCTAACTGTGTATTTGGACCTGCTGCTGGTCCGAATGGAGATTCAATCTTTTCCTCATAAATAGGAAGTGCCTGTCCGCTTGTGTAATGTACAAGCTTATCAATACCAAAAATACTTCCTTTCTTTTTGTATTCGCTTAATGCCCAGTTCATAAGATGTCCAATAGACATCGGTCTCATAATATCGCTCATAGTACTCTCCTCTTTATTATCATTTTATTTTAGTAAGTTCTGTGATTTAATTCCCCCCAGAGCTTCTTACTCTGTTCCATTGTCCACGCATTGATTGCATCTTCATCAATGTTTACAAATTCACGGTCTTTATAAAGTACTTTTCCGTTAATTACAGTTGTTGTACAGTTTTTACCCATCATTCCGAAAATCATATGCCCATCAATGTTTTCGTCTGAAAATGGAGTAAATGGTTTGTAATCCATAACAATAACGTCTGCTGCTGCACCCTCTTTTAAAATACCCAGAGGCTGATTGAAGTATTTCTCTGCGATGATACGGTTGTTCTCGAACTGCATCTTCACATCTTCACACCATGCAACATTAGGCATTGCCTGCTGATGTCTCTGGATAATTAAAAATACCTTCATGCTCTCTAACATATCATGCGTATACGCATCCGTTCCCATACCAACAGTGATACCCTTTTCCATCATCTTAAGAACTGGTGCACATCCTACAGCATTACCCATATTAGATTCTGGATTGTTCACAACCATAGTTCCTGTCTCTTTGATGATATCCATCTCGGCAGGACTTACATGGATACAATGTCCTAACATGGTCTTTTCTCCAAGTAATCCGTTATATAACAGTCTGTTTACTGGACGGCATCCGTAGTTGCGAATACTATCGTATACATCATTCATTCCCTCTGCAACGTGAATATGGAAACCTGTCATTCCATCATTTGCTTCTACCATTTTTTCGAAGGTCTTATCAGAAATTGTAAATAAGGCATGTCCACCAAACATAGCTTTTACCATATCATCATCTGCTTCTTTTGCCCATTTTGCAAAATCAGCGTTCTCTTTGATACTCTGTAAAGTTTTCTCCTCGCCATCTCTTTCAGAAACCTCATAGCAAAGACAGGAACGGATACCTAATTCTTTTACAACATCTTTAATGGCAAATAAGGAACCTGAAATTTCACCAAAACTTGCATGATGATCAAAAATAGTAGTCACACCATTTCTGATACAGTCTAGAACAGTTGCATATGCACAGGCTTTTGTTCCATCTAAAGTAAGATGTCTGTCAATTGCCCACCATGTTCCATCTAATACTTCAAGGAAGTTTGTTGGATTGTTGCCAGCAATAGATAAGCCTCTTGCAAGACCAGAGTAGATATGTGTGTGCGCATTGATAAGACCTGGCATGATCACGCCGCCCTTTGCATCTACAAATTCCGCTTTCGGATACTTTGCTTTCATTTCTGTCAAAGATCCTACTTCTTTTATCTTTTCTCCAGAAATAACAACCGCTCCATCTTCTAAATACGGATTTTCCTGATCGCGTGTAATTACTCTTCCATTTCCTATTAATAACATTTAGCTGTCCTCCTAAATTTTTTTTAGATTAGAAATTGAATTTATTTTTTTTAACTGATATAATGAAATATACTATTTAAATTCTTTTGATTTTGTCTGCTTTATCCTGTGATAACGGACTTAAATAGTTATAAAATATTCCATTTAGAAAGGTTTTATTGATTATGAAAAAATCTCTTATTGAATTTTACACAAGGCTTGCTCATGGTCTGGCTGTACAGTTCGGCTCTAACTGTGAAGTTGTTGTACATGACCTGCAGGGAAAAGACATAGAACACTCCATCATCGCCATTGAGAATGGCCACGTAACTGGACGAAGAATCGGTGATGGACCTTCTCAGATTGTTCTGGAATCTCTTCATAATAGTGAGCAAAACTTAAAACAGGAAGATAAGCTCGCTTATCTCACAAAGACAAAAAACGGGAAAATTCTAAAATCAAGTACGATTTTTATTCGTGATGACTCCGATAAAATTATTGGAATTTTCGGAATCAATTACGACATTTCCTTAATGCTTGCTATGGAAAAAGAGCTTTCTTCCTTCACTGGTACTATTGAAGAAGATACTACCAAAGAACCTATTGCTGTAAATATCGGCGATTTATTAGATGAATTAATCACACAGAGTGTACAGCATATCGGTAAGCCGGTTACCTTAATGTCTAAGGAAGATAAGGTACAGGTTGTCCGTCTTTTAAATGAAGCCGGCGCTTTCCTAATCACCAAATCCGGACCAAAGGTCTGCCAATTCTTAGGAATCTCCAAATACACTCTGTATAGTTACTTAGATGAAATAAAATCGAAAAATACAATCTAATATATTTATAATCTTCCAGAATCATCATTATTGAAATTATATGATTCTGGAAAGATTACTTTATTCTTTCGTTTCTTCTGTAGTTTCTGCTGCTGTCTCTTCTTTCGGAAGAATCAAATTTAATAAAATAGCCATGATTGTAGCAACTACTACAGAGGAAGAACCAAAGATACTGTTAATCCATCCCGGAAGTCCAGGGCCTGATAAACAATCCGCAACCTGTGTAATTCCGACACCTAAAGCTACAGACATACCAACTACCGTTGTCTTTCTTGCTGTCAATCCATCTTTTGTAAACATACGAACACCAGTCATGGCAATCTGTGCAAATACAGATAATGTTGCACCACCGATAACACTCTGTGGAATTGTTGTTAATGCTGCTGAGAATACAGGAATAAATCCTGCAATCATAAGAATGACTGCTGCCACTAAAAATACGATTCTATTTATAACCTTATTTACTGTGACAATTCCTACATTCTGACTGTATGTCGCAGTTGGAAGCCCTCCAAAAAATGCTCCAAAAATACTCATAACTCCCTGCGTAAGAATACCACCCTGTAACTCACGATTGGTTGGAACTCTATCCATACCACCCATTGTTGTGGAAGTTAAATCACCGATTGTCTGTACAGAGTTTACAATATAAACAATGGCAAGTGATATACATGCAGATGGTACAAACTTAATCTGGAAGTGCATGAACTGTGGCACAGCCACAATTGCTGTCGTATTAGTAACACTGGAGAAATCTACCATTCCAAATGCCAAAGCAAGTAAATATCCTGCAATCATTCCGAAAAATAATGACCCTAATTTAAAAATTCCCTTTGTAAAATTACTTAAAATAAGAACAATTCCAAACGTACAAAGAGCAACAACCCAATTCTTCATACTTCCAAATTCTTTTGATCCGGCTCCCCCAGCCATGTATTTTATCGCAGTTGGATAAAGAGAAAGACCAATTGTAAAAATTACAGTTCCAGTAACAACATCCGGAAATAGTTTTCTAATCTCTTTTACAAAAATTCCAAAGATAATTGCAACGATACCGCCGATAATTTCAGCACCAAGTATCGTTCCCATATCAAATTCACCACCAATAGCTTGAAGTGTCGGAACGTAAGCAAAACTAGTTCCCATGATCACAGGCAACCCTGCCCCCAATCGATTAAAAATCGGGAATAACTGTAGTAATGTTGCAATGGCAGTAAGGAGCAACGCTGCCTGAATCATCATCGTTTTCTCACTCTCTGTCAGCCCACATACTCCTGCAATGATAATGGATGGTGTAATTACACCAACAACCGCTGCTAGTACATGCTGCAGAGATAATGGTACAAGTAAAGATGGCTTTGGAACCGATCCTTTAAACTCGTACAATGTACTCGTGTCAGCTTCTCTTGTTAGTTTTTTTTCACTCATAATATCCTCCTAACATAAATTATTTTTATTACTAAATAATTTTTATTAGGTTTATTATAACTCTTCATACTATTTATTGCAAGTTTTTTATTATTTTTGTCAATATTTAATTAATTTTGTCAATTATTTTGTGCATATTGCTTAATTTTATTTTATTTTTTTGCGCACTCACCTAACTTTTTTTATGTGATTTTTCTGTCATTCTAGAAAAAATTGAAAATTATCAGTTTGAAAAACGCTTTTCTTAATATCTTATTGATATTATAATTTCAACAGGATGCTTCTGCAAATTCTTCCTTAGAAGAACTCGTAAAAATCAGGTAAATAACGGTTTTTGCAAGAAAAGAAGGAGTTTTTGATATTTCAAAAACTCCTTCTTTTCCTGTTATTTAAAATAGTATGGAAATATTCTCATTGTTTTCTAATTATTCTATGTAACTCCACAATTTCTTAGTGCTTGTCATAACTCCGTCAAAGCCCGCTTTCTGACATATCTTTATTCGTTCTTCTGAATTTATAAATCCACCGGCGAAAAACTTACCTGTAAATATTTCTTTAAACATTGGAAGAAATTCTACCGCATGAGAATATGGCCGAAGTTCTACTGCCGTAAAATTGACTCCTTTTAGTGAACGTAGTGCCATTTCTACAGAATGAGAATCAATCAGGGAAATACGAAAAATAGTTTCCAGTCCCATATGCTGCATCTGATTTAACTTTGAAACACTAGACCCTATCACACCATCTACTTTATACAGCTTTTTTAACATTTCAAAAGCAATTCTGTCATTACCAAGTCCTCCAATCAATTCATGATTTACAATAACTTTCTGTCCATTTCTATGACAGTTCTCTGTGAGTTGTTTTAAATTTCCAATATGTGCATTCGATAACAATACCTCTCTGCATTCTGACTCCAGCGTATATTTTAAATATTTCACATCACGGATAGATGGTACAACTAAAAACCCCTGTTTCTCCAACTTTATCATCCTTTCGATTTTTCATCCCAGTATGTTTTCATAATTTCATTTAATCGACACCACTCTTTATATCTCTTCTCATAAATAGGGAAAGTGCTATCATCCGGCAATACCGGTTCTTTTACTTTTACAGCTTTTTCAAATGCATCCTCATAGTCTTTATACACTCCTGCCCCAATACCTGCTGCGATTGCTACACCCTGTGCTCCCGTTTCTTCACAATCTACACCAACAATTGGAACCTGTAAAACATTTGCAAATATCTGATTCCATACATGGCTTTTTGCTGTTCCACCAGTTAATCGGATTTCCTTTACCGGAAGCCCTGCATTTCTTAAAAAATCAATATGATGTTTATGGATAAAAGCAACTCCTTCTGCAACAGAATAACAGATTTCTGCATAAGACGTACTCATATCAATGTTAAAGAAATTCGCTTTTGCATTCATGTGAATACTTGGCTGTGCAACAAAAGGACTAAAGAATACTTTTACCTTCTCAATTGGTACCATCTCAATAAGTTCATCAAGTACAGCATATTGAGACAAGTTTCTATCCTGCGCCTCAAGTTTTGCTGTTCCACCAAGAATTCTCGTAAACCATTCATAGTTAGAACCAGAAGCTCCGGTATAAGAACAGTTTAAATATTCTCCTTTTTTCAGATACGGCATATTGGACGATGCATTCGGGATGATTCGATCGGAATGTGTTTCATTGATACACCAGGAACCGGCAACGGCAGTATATACCTCCTCTCCCGTTGCTCCCGCACCAACCAGGCATGCTAGTATATCCATCATTTCGGCTGCAACAGGAGTTCCTTCTGCGAGTCCTGTAATTTCTGACGCTTCTTTTGTTACTGTTCCAACAATTTCTGTCGGCTCTGTCGCAAGTTTTGGCAATGCATCATATAATTCCGGAATTCCGTATAAATCCATCAGTTCTCTGGAATAATCCATCGTATTCATATCTACCATAAAGGCTCCGCCAAAACAATTTAAATCTGTAGCAAATACATTAGTAAGGCGATACATAATATAATCTTTAAACTGAAGGATTCCACCAATCTGATCATAAATCTCCCTGTAATTTTCCTTATACCAGCGAAGAATCGGGCCTGGTTCTCCCGCAAATAATGTACCTTTTACAATATCATTAATCTTTTCGTATGTTCCTTCTCTCTGATACATTTCAATAATACTGTTGGCACGATAATCCTGTGAAAAACAGCCTGGCGCAATGGCATATCCTTCTTTATCAAGGAAAACAACTCCATTACCAAAGGAAGTAACTCCGACACCGGCAATCTGCTCTGGTGCAACTGCTGCTTTCTCTACTGCCTCTTTTATACATACTGATATAAGATTCCACAACTCTGTAACATCGAATTCTTCAAAGCCTTCTCCCCTTCTTTTAAAATGCATACTCGGTGTTGCTGCTGTGGCAATCATCTTCCCATATAAATCAAAAATAACAACTTTACTTGATGTATTTCCCGCATCAATTCCCATTAAATATTTTTCCATGTGTAACCCTCCTGAAATTCCGTATATTTTAAGCTTTTCCTGCGGAACCTGTAAGCCGTATTTTTTCTTTTACTACCTTCTTTACCGCTTTAAGTGGTTCTCTGTTTGCATTGCTCATCCAGATTGCCATCGTTCCTGCTTTTTCAAGTTCTTCTTTCATTGTACCAAAATAAGCCGCCATCATTTCTGAATAGATATTAAGCTTGGTAACTCCGAGAGAAATCGCTTTTTTAATCTGATCATCTGGTGTTCCTGAACCTCCATGCACTACCATAGGAATATCTGAAATGCTATTTAATAATTCCAGTCTTTCAAAATCAAGTTTTGGTTCATGAACATAAACACCATGAGAAGTTCCAACAGCAACCGCCAGACAGTCCACTCCCGTTTCGGCAATAAACCTCCTCATCTCTTCTGGATTGGTCAGATAATCTTCTGGATTGTCGTAATTGCCGTCTTCCTTTATTACACCGGAAACAATGCCGTCTCCTACATGACCAAGCTCTGCCTCCACCGTTGCCCCATATTTGTGTGCATAGTCTGCTGCTTCTTTTGACAATCTGACATTTTCCTCAAAAGGATATTCAGAAGCATCATACATAACAGAAGTAAAGCCGGCATCCACACATCGTTTTAAGAAATTCATATCTCTCGCATGATCAAGATGAAGACATACAGGAACACTCGCTTTCTTCGCCAAATCTTTCAGGCTCTCTGTCCAGTAGGTAAGCATTTTTTCATTGCCCTGCTGTAAGTCTGGAGTCAGTCCCATAACAATAACCGGCGATTTCTCTTCTTCTGCCGCTTCTACGATAGCCATTGCCATCTCAATTGTGCTTGCATCAAATGCCCCTACCGCGTAATGTTCTTTTCTTGCCTTCTCAAGCATTTCTTTAATATTTACTAACGCCATATCATTCTTCCTTTCTATTAATACTTTTCATGATAATTTTTATAATTTTTCCTATTTTTACCTGCATTTTCCTATTACTTGCTTATGCATACTTACTCATTCTTTCAATCTATCTCATCAACATACCGCCTGTTGCATCAAAGGTAATCCCCGTATAGTAATCCGCACATTTTGATGCTAAGAATACCGCTGCCTGTGCGACCTCCTCGGGCTCAGCTACCCTTCCAATTGGAATTCTTCCATTATAATAATCTGGCTTTGCCTTCAACGCTTCCTCTGTCATCGGTGTCCTCACCATTCCGGGGGCTACCATATTTACATTAATTCCATATTTTGCGACTTCTCTTGCAAGAGAAATACTAAAGCTTACAAGTCCTGCTTTTGATGCTGCATAATGTGCATGTCCTGTTGTTGATCCGTGAAATGCTGCCTGCGAAACAATGTTAACAATCTTTCCTTTCTGCTGAGCAGCTATCTTTTCCTGCACAAATTTCTGACACAGCAAATATGGTACTTCTAAGTTCACACGAATCGTCCGCTCAAAATCTTCTGGCTTCATATCTACTACATATGCTGTCGGCCAGATTCCAGCATTATTAATCAAAACATCAATACTGCCCAAATCCTTTTTTATGACATCAAAGATGAAATCCACACTTGAAAGCTCTGAAAAATCCACACAATATCCCTGAATCCGCTCATCCTGATATTTTTCCCGAAGTTCCATCATTATCTTATGCACTTCCTTCTCTCTTCGTCCTGTAACGACTGGAATTCCTCCTTCCTGTGCAATAAGTTCTGCTATCGCCTTCCCAAGTCCTTTTGTGCTCCCTGTTACTAAAACTACCTTATCTTTTAAACCGTAATCCATTCTGTCACCCCTGTTTCACAAAAAACGGCTAAAGTCTTCTTTTTCTCAAATTTAAGAAAAGAAAACTTTAGCCGTAGTACTTAATCTTATACAACTTAATCTATTTTGTTCTGGAAAAATTATAACATATGCACAAAGAGACTGTCAATAAAATAAAAAGAATACATTAAGTTAACTATATTATACCAAAAATAATTCCTCATATGTTTAAAAAACACTTGGAAATATCCCTTTAGATTCTATCATTTTATCCGCAAAAACTATTTCTTCATTTCCATTAGTGCAACTAACTTCCTGGCAGCGAATATTGCAAATGCCTCATCATTAATATGTGCATCCACGTCAATGACTTCAACAAGAGGATTGTTTATCACTTTCTTTAATGTAATAAATAACGCCTGGTCTTCCCTCGGGCCATAGTATTCGCTTCCCACTTTATCATTCATAGAAATTCCCTGAAGTGGAAGTAGCAATACCGCATTATTCTTACACTGATTCAGTTTCTCGCCAACTTTAATACCAAATGTAACATTTTCCTCTATATTACTCTTTACAACTGTGATAGCCGGATTATGCATATAGACAACTCTATCCTTATATTTTTCAGGGAGACTCTCTCTTTCACCAAATGTAATCATATCTGCAGCACCTACCGATACCACCTGCGGAACACCATTCAATGCAGCCGCATCTAAACGTCCTGTACCAGCTGCCATAATACCTCCGGCAATTTCATCAATCCATTCTGTTGTTGTCAGATCTAATACACCATCTACAATTCCACTGTTAATCAGAGATTCCATCATCTTTCCGCCAGTTCCCGATGCATGGAAAATAATCACCTCGTACCCTTCCTGCTCAAGATATTCTTTCGCACACATAACACATGGCGTCGTTACTCCGTACATCGTAGCTACGATCAATGGCTTTTTGACTGGAATATCTGTATTCTCATGTTCAACCATCCCAACAATAGCATGAACCGCATGTGTCAGTACCTGCGAGGAAATACGGTTAATTCCTGCTACATCCACAATGGAAGGCATCATCAAAATATCACTTGTTCCCACATATCTTGACACATCTCCAGATGCCATCGTTGATACCATGATTTTAGGAACACCTAATGGTAATAACCTCATGCACGGAGTCACAAGAGAAGTTCCGCCTGTGCCACCCAAAGCAAGAACGGCATCAAACAGCTTCTCCGCATATAACTTTGGAATCAAGGCACAAAGCCCCTTAGACATCACTTCCATGGCATATCCCCGGTCTTTTTTCTCCTGCAATTCGGCAACGCTTCCTCCTCCCAAAACAGCAACCGAATCATGATTAATATCTGGTGAAAAAGCCTCCTTATAAATGCCAGCATGAATCGTTAATGTTCGTAATCCCAGATTCTCTATTTTATTTTTTACATAGAGATATTCCTCTCCCTTTGTATCAAAAGTGCCAATTAACGCTATTGTCTTCATTTTTCCCTTCTCCAAGAAATCAACTTCTTTCCAAAAATTATCCTAAAATGTGTTTGAAATCTACTGGGGATATACAGATACCTTTTAATTTTTCAAACATACTTTATTTTATTATAATAAAATTACTCCACAATTACTGGGAATAATTCAGAGTAATATTAGGAGAAAAATGGTTTTGTAAATATTATATTTTTTATCATATATTAAAAACTTCGCCATCCTCCGGAACCCACACATTTCCCTTGTAAAATTGCTTTGCTTCCTCTGTATACCGCTCTTTTCGCTTTTTCCCGGTCTGGTCTTCAGTATGCCAGATTAACAGATTCTTTACCTTTAAATCCTGTGCAATCATACTTGCTTCTTTTACCGTTTGATGTTGATATTGGTACGCATGAAACTTCAGTTCTTCATCAAATAAGCAGAAGGCTTCGGATAATAGCCAATCTACATTTTTACTATATTTTTTACCATTTTCTTTCAACGGCTCATCTCCAGCAAATACCAGTTTCTTTCCATTATCATACTCCATCAAAAAACCATATTGTTTCGCTTTTGTAGAACCAATATCAAAAAATGTAAAATCATAATTTAAAATATGTTTCCTTTCATGATCTTTTACCAAAACAAACTTAATTCTTGTCTCCAAAAAAGCCTGGCTTCGTTTCTTAAGAATCATGCGGCACACATGTAATACCTTTCCCAATACTACATCGTTTCCGTAAAGATAAAAATCCCCCTCATATTCCTCCAGTTCTAACAACTCCGCAATCGTGCGAATTACCCATATCATCCCTAAAAAATGATCGGTATGTTCATGAGAAAGAAAGGCATGATGAAGCTTCTTCCAATTAAGATTCATAGTATCAAATGCCCGCAGGATGTCACTGCCCCCTGTCCCGTCCACAAGAAATAACTGATCATCTTCCTCAAAAACACAGGAGGTATTGATATATTTACTTACTGTTGCTGTTCCAGTGCCGATGATGTGCATTTTCATTGTAAAATCTCCTTTGTATTTTCTTTGATTAATACTTCCTTCTTTCCAGCGAATTCCCTTTCGGGTTTCTATGTAATCAGAGGGTTACAGGTCTCCGTTTCACTTCGGTCGTTGCAAAACGAGTGCCACTGGCACTCAGCAACCTCTGTTGAAAGACTAACCGCCTACCGTTATGGTAACACTCATGTTCGGATTATAACATATATCCTTTATCGTCACAATATGTCATTTTAATCCCCATAACTTACATTATATTGTTACAAAAAAGAACCCATACCATCTAGCATGAGTCCTTAAAAAAATCCTATCCCTTTCTATTTCACTTTCAGCCCTTTAAAATCTTCGCATAAGTCTTCTTCACTTTCTTCGGCACCTTAATTTACCATCTTTTTATTTACACCCTTAAATGCCTTCTTGCTGGCTGTTTTCTTGGTGAGTTTTGTTGTCTTGATCTTTACACTTAACTGCTCTTGCGTTCTGGTTTTTCTGTTCTTTTTTCGGTTAAACCGAAATCTAAAGATAAAAAAATAAGTCTATCATATGGCTCGCCATATACAGATTCAATTTTTCTTAAAATCGGGATATCTGGATATGATTTTCCTCTTTCATAATTTCCTAATGTGTCTGTACTTACTCCAATTTTTTGTGCTGCCTCTGGTAATACAGACTGGACGGTAAATAACAATAAAGCTAAAGGTCGTAAAATGGTTAATGACATGAAAAAATTATTACTACGAGCCTTTAACAGCGAATGCGATGAGACCATCGGAAAAGTAAAATATAATAATATAGAAACTTCCGTACGGAAAATCGTAAAAAGCGCCGAACAAATTCAAAAATTAGGAACCATCATGAGTGTATATATTAATCAATCCTATATAGATTTAAAAATAGTAGAATTATATCTGGCTTTTGAATACCAACAGAAAAAGCAACAGGAAAAAGAAGAACAACGTGAACTTCGTGCCCAGCAACGTGAAGAAGCAAAACTCAAAAAAGAAATTGAAGAAAAGCGAAAAAAAATTAAGAAAGAACAGACCCATTACCAGCAGGCACTTAAAAATCTTCTGTCCCAAATCAAAGAACATGGTGAGACCGAGGATTTGATCGCAAAAAAAGCGGAATTAGAAACTGAACTTTCCAATATTGATAAGTCCATAAAAGATATTGATTACAGAGAAGCAAACCAGAAAGCCGGATATGTATATGTTATTTCAAATGTAGGGTCTTTTGGTGAAAATATTTATAAAATAGGTATGACAAGAAGATTAGAACCGCAAGATAGAGTAGATAAGCTTGGAGATGCCTCTGTTCCGTTTAAATTCGATGTTCATGCCATGATATTCTCTGATAATGCTCCTGCTCTGGAGGCAGCTTTACATCGAGCTTTCGAAGACAGAAAGTTAAATATGGTTAATACCAGACGAGAATTTTTCTATGTAACACTCGATGAGATAAAGCAGGTTGTTAAGGAAAACTTTGATAAAACTGTGGAATTTATAGACTTCCCCGATGCTGAGCAATATAGGACATCTTTAAAGATGAGAGAACAATTGCTCGCATAATATTAAAAAAAGAGACCAGAGATGCCATATAATATCATCATTTATACTGTTCTCTTTTTATTTATAAAAATTTTATCTAACCAAATATCTGTTCAATACTTCTATAAGTTTATCCTTATATTTATACAAATCATTCAATGATTCGATGTAAAAACGAATAAATTTTTTATTTTCATCTGGAATCAATAATTGCTTTTTCCTTGTATCCAGATTAATTCTGCATATCTGCTTCCAACTATTATTCTTATAAAGTATCCCAAAATAACTCTCTGTGTCCTTATATTTGATATCTTCAATAGGCACAGTATCAGCTAACATACCACGAATAATATTAAAGGACTCAATTTCTGCCTCTGTTGTCACAATTTTAGATACTGGCTCTTCATTCCCCTGTTCTTCCGTATTTTCTGTTTCATCTTACATGGTATCAAAAACCTCATTTAATTTTTGATTTACGATATCATTTATAAAAGCTGAAAATGCTTTCCTAACCATAGGTTTGAATTTCTCAACCATATTTTTGTTTTTCTTACCAGTATATATGTCATTAAGTACAAATCGGACAAATTCATCTGATGGAGTATCAAACTCATCTTCGAAAACTTTTTTAATAAGAGTACTATATTTTAATTCTTCTGCAGCTTTGTATATATTAGATTTATCAAATGTCTCTTTTCTAAATTTCATTAATGCCTTTATTCCTGATTCATTTATATTTTCAAGATTCACCTCTACAAATGGTTCTAAATCCATGATATTATCTTTTTCAAGATCTGTATAGAATCTATAAACAATGCCATTTGTAAGTATTCCAAATTTAACTGGAGCTGCGGCAAAATATCTAAATAATTGACTTGCGTGCTTATCTAAATCTTCGTTACAGGATTTGCATTCTACAAATATGCATGGCTTTCCGTCTATAATAATCGCATAATCTACTTTTTCTCCCTTTTTAATGCCTACATCTGCTACATATTCTGGAAAAAATTCTGTAGGATTAAATACATCATACCCTAAAATCTGAAAAAATGGCATAATAAAAGAGGTTTTTGTTGCTTCCTCTGTAACTACTGAGTTTTTTAATGTCGATATTCTTTTTGACAACTGCTTAATTTGTTCATTGAAATCCATAATACTATTTTCTCCTAATTGTATAATTTTTTTATTATATAATATCAATTTTTATTCATAATTTATATTGACAAATCGTACAAAATATATGTTCATCTAAACTAACTGGATACTTAATGATATTTTTCTGAAACTCAAAATGAATAATATGCTACAAACCAGGATATACTTGAATTATCTGACTCAATATGATATATTGAAGTCAGAAAAGAGTAAATGGTGATATCATTTATGCACCAAAAACCCCTCGGTACCGCTAATACCGAGGGGTTTTATTTGGGGCTTGGTTGCCGTTGTTCTTTACTTCTTCTTCCGGCCAAACCACTTGCTAAGTAACTTCATAATCATCTCAACAATGATTCCTGAAATAATACCAGCCAATACCGAAAAAAGAAAAGAGTATAATGATATCATTTGTGCACCTCCCTTCCGTCACCAGTATAGGGAGCGGCAACGATGGGATTATAACATAATTTTCTAAAAAAGTCTTAAAAAATTAATAAAATCTTAATTTCTTAAAATCTCAATTTGTGATATAATCAAAATATAAAAAAACAGTTGACATAATATAGATATTATAGTAGACTAATATAGTTTTTTTGCCAGTTAGTATATAATTGATAATATAGAGAAACAAGAGTCTAAGAACTCGTCAATGAGGCATTGCGACCTCGCACCTAAAAAGGATTACATTCAAAATGTAATCCTTTTTATTTTGTCCTTTTTTATGTTATAATGTCTTTAATTATAATATGGGAGGAAATTATATTGAATGATGTAAAATTAAAAGACTTATATATGGGGCTACCTGATGGAGAAGTTGAAGCTCGTGATAAAAGATTTCAAGAACTTTTCTTTGATCCCAACAATAAATATAATGAAATAATAAATAGCAATGAAAAATTTTTGATTATTGGAAGTAAGGGAACTGGAAAAACTTATCTTTCTAAATATATTGTAGAACAATCTCCTTCTAAACAGACCTGCATCATAGTTGATCCTAAAAATTTTTGGATATGTAAACTCATAAATATTGATGAGCAAGAATTAACAAATGATTATATTTCAGTATTGTGCAAATGGTTTTTACTATATGAAATTGCAAATTCATTATTAAATAAGCATCGTTGGCTTAAACATCTTCCCAGATGCAAGCTAAATAAGCTGAGAAAATTTATGCTTGAATACAATGATGACACATTTTATAAAATAGTATCTTTATCTACTACTAATAATCAAGAGATTACTGGAAATCTTTCTCACGGTATTTCTCACTCTGACAAGTTACAGACTTCGAATTTTCAACACTCTGCCGGAATTAAAACATCTGATGGGGTTTCTTATGAGAGTACCCGCAAGAGATTTTTTGATTTAATTGATTATTTTGAACAACTCGTTTTTGATTGTTTTCAAATAAACGACCATCTACTTATTATTTTAGACGATTTAGATGAATTAAAAAAGGAAGCTGGTGAACAAAGCGAAAATATTATATATAATTTGATAACCGCTGCCAAAAAATATAATTTTTATTTTAATTCTCGTGCCAAGAGTCTTAAAATAATCATGCTATTGCGCAGTGATATATTAAATAAAATGCAGGGAAATCATCCTAATCTAAATAAAATAAAAACCTCCTGTTCCATAGATTTATATTGGTTACTTGACTCTACTCATGATAAATGGGACCATCCTTTAATTAGTATGATTTTTCATAAAATAAGGGCTTCCTGCGAACCCTATAAAAATCGTTCAAACAAAGAACTATTTGAAATATTATTTCCTGAATCAATTGACAAGAAAAATCCTCTTGACTTCTTATTAGATCATAGTCTTGGGCGACCTCGTGACATTGTTACATTTCTAAACTGTGCAAAAAAAGAATTTCCGGAGAGAACGTGTTTTTCAGCTACAGTTTTAAAAGAGACTAGAAAAATTTATGCTACAGATTTTTATAATGAAATGCTCAATCAAGCTTCTTTTTACAAAAGTAGTGCTTATAGTACGCAATGTTTAAAATTAATAGCTGGAATTAAAAGACCATCTTTTTCTTATAGTGATATCCAAACTCTTTATGAAGAAAACCGAACTTCTTATAGCGAAATTGATAATCTTGATGATGCCCTACATTTTCTTTATGAATTAGGGGCCATAGGGAATGCGTGGAAATCAAAAAAAGGAAAACATCGTACCTGTTGGTATTATAAAATAGATGCTATAGATGAGGTTGATTTATCCCAAAATTTCACTATTCATTATGGTCTAAGGAAAAAATTTTCATTATAGCCTTTTAACATTTTTCAACATTTCCTTGCACATATGTTCTGCACGCTGTATAATGACCCTATAAACGGAAAAAATCCGGTACTTGCCATACCGGATTTCTAGTAACCTATCAACCAGGATGGCTGATAATCTTTACATCACTTAGATTATACCACGCATCCTGCATTTTGCATAGGGTGTATTTTTTATACCCTTTTTTCGAAAGGATGATTTTCATGGGAAAAGTTAGCACACGAAAACGCGGAAAAACCTGGCAGTATTATTTTCAATTGGCCAGTGTGAATGGAACGAGAAAATGGAAAACCGGTAGCGGATACCGAACAAAGGCGGAGGCTCAGGCAGCCGGCACAAAAGCTTTGGCTGAATATAATAGCACTGGTATTGCTTTTAAGGTCTCGGAGCAATCTGTAGCTGACTATTTCGACTACTGGATGGAGCATTATGTAGAACAAGAACTTGCAGAGACAACTGTAAATACATACAAGAAAAGGATCCGTCTTTATATTAAACCTTATATTGGTTCTTACAAACTTAAAAATGTACAGGGAGAAACCTTACGAAACTTTCTGGCCGAGTTACACCGAACTGGTATGAGTAGAAATACTCTTACTTGTATTAAGGGAATGTTGACATCTGCATTTGGATATGCGACTGTACAGGCAAAGTTCATTTCTGTGGATCCGTCTTACAAACTGACACTTCCAAATAAAAGGAAAGATTCCGAGGTAGGCACAAGGAAAGAGAATCATATTTTTGTTGAAGAAGATATGTGGAATGCGATTATTGAACGCTTTCCAGAAGGCCATCCTTCCCACCTTGCTCTGATGCTTGGCTATTATTGTGGATTACGTCTTGGAGAGGTCTATGGATTAACCTGGGATTGCGTAGACTTTGAAAACAAAACAATTACAATAAATAAACAAATGCAAGAACCTTCTGGATGTGGTAAGTGGCTTCTGTATGTACCTAAGTACGATTCATCCAGAACGGTTACTGTTGGTAACAATGTTCTTGCCTTGCTAAAAAGAACGCTGGAATTTCAATTGACTGATAAAGAAACCTGCGGAGAATATTATCATGAAAATTACATGAACTATGATGAAGAAACACACAGCCTTCTTTCACTTAATGATTTAAGGCCTGTACATTTTGTAAATGCTAAACAGGGTGGTCTTCTGGCTCACCCACGAAATATGCAGCACACTTCCCGCAACATTCATGGTAAAGCAAAGAACTGTACTCTTATCAGTGAAGAATGGGACTTCCACAGTTTACGACATACTCATGCAACAATTCTTTATGAGGCAGGTGTTCCAATGCCACTGATCCAGAAAAGACTCGGGCATATTAATATTCAGACAACAAAACGCTACACAGATCATGTTACTAAGAAAATGCTTTCTATGCTTGATGAAGTAATAAATGGTGACAACATTGACAACAACTTAGAGTAAATGTTGTCAATATGTTGTCAAAACACAAAAATCGGGAGCCGAACGACTCCCGATAAATTTTTGTAAATCTCGTAAAACCTAGAATTTACCTGCCTTAGCAGCTTCTTCAACGGAAACAGCTACAGCAACTGTAGCTCCAACCATAGGGTTGTTACCCATTCCGAATCCGTATAATTATTTTTTAATTTTTTATGCTTTATTATGTTGTAAAATGCTGATAAATAAAGGCTAAACACGAAATGGTCTATGCTATATTTTGCCTTATTATAATCTTTTGAAATATAATATAATTTTCTTAAATGTGTACGTCATGTGTACTTGTGAACGTGTGAAAATCAAAATTACGGAAACAGTATCTATTATACCATTTCCGTAACAATTTTTGTATATTATATAGTGTTATTTTAATTCTGTAATGTTGTCTAAATCAGATAAATCCATTCCGTCATATTTTTCTAAAAAGGATTCAAGAGATTTTTTTCTAATTTTTAAACTCCCTAATTTTAGTGCTGGCAATAATCCTTTTTTAATAAGTTCATATACTACATGAACATTCACTCCAAAAGTACTTGCTACATCTTTTACAGTGTACAACATTTTATCTTCTTTACTCATAAACTTACCTTTCTATTTTCTCCCTGTACTTCCAATTCCACCTCTATCCTTTTCACTTAAAAATACAACTTCATCAAAATGTACCTTTGGCATCTTCTTCATGATACGGAACTGACAGATACGGTCATTTACATTAATCGTAGTATCTTCCATAGCAATCACAGGCATAAACCACTGGTCATTATTCCCACAGTAAGATTCATCAATAAGTCCCATATGGTTTGTCTGAATAATCTTCCATGTCTTATATGTACTACTTCTTGGAATAACATGAGCTTCATAACCTTTTGGTAACTGCATCGCAACACCTAATGGAATTAATGCAAATTCACCTTTATGTAATTTGAATGTATCAGCCGCACGAAGGTCTACCCAATCAGATTTACCACCAATAAAATCAACTTTATCAATCTTGTCGGTAAAATATTTGATTTTAATAGATAAACAATCATCCTTATTATCGGACATATCTTTTACTTTTGTAGTGACCTTTTTCTTAGACAATCTGTCCATCACTTTGTTATATTCTTCAATTGTTTCCTGCGCCACAATATTATTTTCTACTAACTCAGGGTTATAGAATGGAGCATATAAATTCCCTTTATCATCTGTTACTGTAACTGTTAAACTTAAATCATCTAACATCACGAGGATATTTAAGCTGACGTATTTTTCATACAGGAAATGTTTTAATGTATAACAATCTCCATGCTCTTTTCTGAATCCGCATTTCTTTAAAACAGATTCGTTTACTTTTTTGTTCAGTGTATATTCATTCTTTCTTACCATGCTATTTATCTCCTTTTTGTATCATTTTTTGATTCTAATGAAACACAGATTTCATCGTTAAATTTATTCATTTTCTTGCTCGATATGTATAAAAATTGGTGGTTTTTCGTTAATTTTTTCAAATAAAGTTACATAAAGAACTCCATTTTTGACCTTCCAATCGTAATTTTCATAGATATCTGTATTAATTGGAACTTCTTTATAAAAAGTTAACTTAGTATCAAGAACTTTTCCTTCTCCTGTAAAAATTAATGAAGCTTCTTTTGTTTTATTTACAAATTTTTCCTCACATTTAATTTTCATGCCTGCAACATTAAATCCATATGTAATTTTAGTGTCGTACTGTTTTGTAAAATCAGATATAATATCAAATGTAGAAATTACTCCTCCGTAAAATGGTTCTACAGGTTCAAAAACTATTCCATTCATATTTCCACTTAGACTCTTTCTTATCATAATCTTTTCTCCAATTCTTTCTTCAAATATTCTAAATAGTTATCCCACTCGCCAATGCAATGAATATACTCTTTACTTTTTAACATCTTTTTTCGCATATCCTGTTTGATATTAATTGCTCTATACTGCTTCTTTTTTTGAAGATATTTAAACAAAAAATCATTTGTAATTTGTGAGAGGGTTAATAACTTATCTTTAGGAACTGTGTCCGTTATTACTTTATATTCTCTTAAATCATCTTCACTTATTTCATATTTTGCTTTGGGTAAATTTTTAGTTGAGAAAGGACTAATGCCTGCGCCTGATGTTTTAGGCTTGAGATATTTAGCAATGAGATCAATATTTTTTGCATCAAATTTGAATTCGACTTCGCCATCGGTATCATGAATATCTTTAATCGTTCCTTCTTTTTCAAGGTTTGAATATAAGACTTCATAATTTCTATCTTCTGATACATTCAATTCTTTTGCAATCGCAATTAAAATATTATGTCCTCTTCCTAGAGATGGAATGTATGCCATTAAAGTAGAACGTCCATAATGTGTGATTTGAGAACCACCCATACAATCAATATAAATATCATTCTGTTCTAACATTCCATTTTCATCTCTAGGAAAATCATTTGTAATTTTATCAATAGCTGTTTTCAAACGATATTTACCTTTAAATTTCATTAAATATGCCAATGAATTATTCCTCCTCATATTGATACTTTTTAGGTCTATTTGCTTGTGCATCTAATACAATTTTTAATGCATCTTCTCTATCAAGGAAAATAAGTTTATTAATATCATTATAAGAAAAAAGATAACGGTGTTTATCTCTCTTATCAGTTGCAGCAAAATATGTATCTCTAATAGATTGTACAACCAAATCACATACATCATATGTAACTGTATTGTGATGAATACGAGCATAATATACTTTTTCTTTTAGTTTTATTGGTTTGTCTTCCATAGAATTACCTTTCTTTCTCTGAGAGATTTTTGTACATCAATAACTCTTTGGTTACTACTTCCTCTAAATTCTAAATTCATATCTCTTAGTTCATGTACATATCTACCATCTATTAAGACATTACACATAGAAATAATATCTTGACGTAATTTAATCAACCTATCTCTTTCAAAATTTATATCATCTGTTATAACTGGATAAAAAATTGTTTCCCATGTATAACCTGTATACATCCAAAGTATCTTTTCTGGATGTATTTTTTTTATATTTTTAATTAAATCATGTACTCCTTCAAGGTTCTCATCTGCTAAACATTCCCCTCCAAGAAAAGAAACTCTTTTAATGTATGGTTTCTCAATTAATTCAAGGAATTCATTTTTTATTTTTCTCGTCCATTCTTTTCCACCGTTAAAATCCCATGTATCTTGATTGAAACAGTTTTTACAGTGGAAGTGACATCCTTGAACAAAGAGGGCGATGCCTACGCCCTCTCCATTAGAGATATCCATGCTTCTAATTTGAGAATATCTCATATTTAATCCTCCTCATATTCCATATCGTCTAAATGATACACTCTATCGTGTATATCTCCATATCTGCCTTGATTCCCTCCATTTTTTGCAGTTCCAATATATCCGCAAACCCTGAATGCAATGTCCATCATTGTATTGTCATCATTGCCGCAATTAGGACATTGCCATTTAAGTTTTCCGTTTGCATCTTCTACGAGAGGAATATCTCCATCAAATCCACATTTTTCGCAATAACAGCTTTTTGTATTGATTTCGGCATACATAATATTGTTATATATAAATTCAATAACATTTAATAATGCGGGAATATTATAGCTCATGCTTGGCACTTCAATGTAGGAAATTGCCCCTCCAGGACTTAATTTCTGAAACTTAGATTCAATTCTGAGTTTTTCAAATGCAGTAATTGGTTCAAAAACAGGAATATGGTAAGAATTTGTGATATAATTCCTATCAAATCCATCTAATTTAACAAAGATGTCCTCTCCAAAACGAGATTTTAAACATTTTGCGAACTTGTATGTTGTACTTTCCAGCGGCGTTCCATACAAACTGTAATCAATATTTTCTGCTTCTTTCCACTGATTACATTTATCATTTAATGCCTGCATTACCTGCAAGCCAAATTCTTCTCCTTTCCCTTCGTCTGAATGAGAGCATCCGGTCATAAATTTGACACATTCATACAGTCCGGCATAGCCAAGAGAGATGGTGGAATATCCGTCGTAAAGAAGGCGGTCAATTTTCTCGTGCTTTTTGAGTCTCGCAAGAGCTCCATGCTGCCATAAGATAGGTGCAACATCTGATGAAGTTCCTAAAAGTCTATCGTGTCTTGCTCTTAATGCTTTATGACACAACTCTGTTCTTTCTTCAAATATATCCCAAAACTTATCGAAATCTCCGTTAGACGACAAAGCAATATCAGGTAAGTTGATTGTTACGACACCCTGATTAAATCTTCCATAATATTTATGATTTTTTGGGTCGAAATTTTTAGCATTTGAAATATTTCCAACTTTATCCGAGAATCTATCTACCGTTAAAAACGATCTACAGCCCATACATGTATACACATCTCCTTTTAATCCCAACATTATTTTTTCAGAGATATAGTCTGGTACAAGCCTTTTAGAAGAACACTCTGCTGCCAATTTTGTAAGATACCAGTATGTAGAACTCTCTTTGATATTGTCTTCTTCCAAAACATATATTAATTTAGGAAATGCCGGAGCGATATAAACTCCGTCTTCGTTTTTAACTCCTTGAATTCTCTGTTTCAACATTTCTTCGATGAGCATTGCAATATCTTTCTTTTCGCTTTTGTTTTTTGCTTCATTTAAATACATGAAAATAGTAATAAAAGGTGCTTGTCCATTTGTCGTCATGAGAGTTACTAACTGATACTGAATTGTCTGAATACCCTTTTCTATCTCTTTCCTGAGTCTTTCTTCTGTAATTTTGTTGACTACCCTTTCAAACTCTTTACCTTTTAATACCGTGTTGGCTATATCACGCAATTCATGTTCTACTTCTTTTCGAATTTTCTTTCTACTAACTTCCACAAATGGAGCCAAATGAGCAAGAGAAATACTCTGCCCTCCATACTGATTACTGGCGATTTGAGCTACTGCCTGAGTTGCAATATTGCAGGCTGTAGAAAAACTCTTTGGCTTCTCAATCATAACATCGCTGATTACTGTTCCGTTCTGGAGCATATCTTCGAGATTAATCAAGTCGCAATTATGCATGTGTTGAATAAAATAATCTGAATCATGAAAATGAATTAGCCCATCTGTATGTGCCTGTACAATGTCTAGGGAAAGCAAATATCTTTTTGTTGCATCTGAACTTACTGATCCAGCAATGTAATCTCTTTTTGTTGGATTCAATACGGGGTTTTTATTCGCATTTTCGTCCTTCAAATATTCATCGGAGTCTTCTACTAAGCGGATAATTTGTTCGTCTGTTGTATTTTTATTTTCACGTTGAAATTCTCTGATTCTCCTGTATCCTTCATATGCTTTTGCAGTAAGTCTCTGTTTTTTAGTAATTAATTTATCATAGACTAAACTTTCAATATCTGAAATATCTACTTCATCTGCATTTTCATTTTTAAATTCTTCTTCAATTTCTTTTGCAACACTTTCTGCAATTTTAGGTTTTACAATTCCTGAACCATTCTTCATAGCCTTCATAATAGCATTGTAAATTTTTTGCCCATCAAATTCAACTAAACTAGCATCTCTCTTAATTACTTTCAATATAATTCCTCCTATTTTACATATCAATATTTTCTTTTACAAAATCTACCACTTCTCCGTTTTCAATTACTGCTATCTCCTTTCTAATCCCATACATATAGATACAATCGCCTAGAGTTATATTCTCTAAAGCGATAATTCTTTCATAATTTGTTTTCATAAATATCCTTTCTTACATATCTTTTATTTTAACTTTAAGTTCCTCTAAATTCTGATATTTTTCATTCTCATAGTTTTTATGATTTTTAAGAATTAAATGAATCTGTTTGCTACAAATCAAGTCAAGAAGAACCTCTTTTTCTTCTTTTGTGAAATAAGATTTTGTTGATTTTTCAGATTCCTCTCTAAGTTTCACTGCCATAGTTTATTCTCCATAATAATCTTCAATATAATAAATTGCATCCTGCATAGAATCTTTACCCTCAAAAACTTTGTCAATTTGTTCATATAACCAAGGATGAACAAAAGTATTATTTGTATTATCTAACTCTGGTAAAAATCCAATAATTGGTAAACCCAAAATATATGCATAAAAAATCTCTTCGATTGTTCCTACAGATGAATCGACATCTTTTAAATTTACTAATAAGATATCTGATGTTTTTAATTGATTTAACTCGTATCTCATGACTTCTTTTCCATCAGAATGTTCATTATAATTGTAATATCTCGTTGGATTGAAAATATTGAAATTAGAATTAGTTAACTGAAATTCTTTTTCTGTTTCTTTTCTCCATGTTTCAGCATAACCTTCTTCTTTTGTTCCTAAATAACATCCCATTGCACCAGACAAATATATTTTCTTTTTCATTCAGTCACCTCATATTTTTCACAAATATTTTTAAAACATTGAAAATCATATGATGAACAGCTATGGATACCAACTGTAATATTTTTATTACAAATTGACATCATCCCTAATACAGATTTAGCATCAATTGTATATCTTCCAACCATTGCATCTACATCAGAAACCACCATATTGTTTAAATCATTTACAAAATTCTGCAAATCATTAATATTTGACAGATTGATTAAATACGTTTTCTTTAACATTTATTCTCCTTACTTCTTGATAAATACATCATAATAATCAACTCCATTCTTTGTTGTGAGTTCATGATGGTCTACGTAAATATCTATCTCGTTACCATTAATTCCTCCACCACAATCATCTGCATAGTATTCATTACCATTGATATATACTGTAGTACCATAAGGAATTACATCAGGGTCAACAGCGATTGTGTAATCACTATAACAAATATGCCCTGTACTGGTTAATCTTCCATATCCTTCGCTACACTCATCACAGTTACAATAATATGTGATACGGAATCTGCCTAAATTTTCAAAAGGATTATTCTCTGATAAATATTCATCCCATACAAAACCTTTTGCACCATCTTTAAGCTTTACAATATCCCAACCACAAGATCCATCACCAATACGTTTTAATTTTGTACCGATTTGTACAGTTTTAATAACTTTGCTATCTACAGATGGTGCTTTTCTGATATTTAATGTGGTGGTGGTATACACTGTTTTTACATCACGTTTTGCTGTAAAAAGTTTTTTATCTTTCCCATTGAATACATTTAAATAACCATCATGATTGTTTTGAATTTTTACTGTTTTTACTTTAAAATATGTCTGAAAATTTAACGTCCCTGCCCTTACAGGGACGACACTGAGTACAGATGAGAAAGCACCCACCATGAATAATTTTGTTAACTTGTTCATAAAACCTCCTATTTCTTTTATTCTCCAATCATTTTGATAAAATCATCTTCTGAGATAATTGGAATATTTAATTTCTTTGCTTTAGTATTTTTACTGCTTGTGGAATTTACATCATTATTAATTAAGAAACTGGTATTGGATGAAATAGAACCAACAACTTTACCACCCAAAGATTCAATCTTTTCTTTTAACGCATCTCTATTTGCAAAATGATGTAATTTACCAGTGATTACAAAATTCTGACCTTTTAGTTTATCTACATTGATATTATTCTTTATCTTTTTAAATCGAAAATGCCTTTCTAATTCAAGAAATTCTTTAATATTATCAGACCACCAATCAAATAAAGAACGAGCCATTTTATCTCCAAATCCTTCAATTTTAGTGAACTTATATGGAGATTTCCCCATAATTAATTTGAATTTTTCAATATCATAATCACAGAATTTTGCAATATCTTTACTGGCTGTAGTACCAATGAGTGGAATTGATAGAGATGAGATGAATTTATCTAATGTAATATCTTTTGACTTTTCAATATTCTCCATTAACTTCTTGGTAGATTTTGTGCCAAAACCTTCCATGCGAGAAATTTTATCTTTATATAAAGGCAAATGATAAATGTCTCCAACGCATTGTAACCATCCTCTATCAATAAATTTCTGTAATGTTGCTTCTGATAGTCCATCAATATTTAAAGCTTTTTTAGATACTGCATGACAAAGCTTTCCAAGAAGCTTACCTTTACAGTTAGGATTAGTACAAATCATTTCTTCTGTATCATTCTCTTTTTTAAATCTAACAAGTTCTCCACAATAAGGACATTTTAAAGGAGTAGGAATATAAGATTTCTCTATATCTTTATCAAAATCTCCTGAAAGTTTTTCTGCCCATGAAATTTGAGGGATAATCATATTAGATTTAAATACATTGATTTTCTGTCCAACCCAAGGTGTTCCCAGAATATTTGTTAATATAGATAAATTATGTAAAGAAGCTCTGTTAATAATAGTTCCATCAATTTCTACATCATTGAAAACTGCAACGGGAGTTAATGTGCCACTCTTACCCATCGTCCATTCTATATTTTTAAGTGTAGTAGATTTCTCTTCATCGTAAAATTTGAACGCCAATGAATGTTTAGGGTGATGACCCGTGAACCCAAGAGATTTTCCATATTCTACATCATCATAAGTAATTACAAGACCATCAATTGGATATGATTTATCTTCTGCAATAGCTTTTAATTCTTCAATTTTTTTGTCAATATCATCTGTTTTACTGTTATATGTTACATAAGGAACTATTTCAAATCCCATGCTCTGTGCGAAATTAAAACCTTCTGTAAAATGAGTAAATCCAAATGGAATTTTCCATGCTACAAATTTCACATGACGTTCTTTTGCAATCTTATTATCTAATTGCCTTACTGAACCCGATGCTAAATTTCGTGTATTCTTATATTTATTCTCTTCTGATAGTTTAGAATTAATTAACTCAAAGTCATTCTTCGTGATAATTGCTTCTCCTTCAATTTCAAATCTATGAGTATTATTAATTTGAAGAGGTAGATTATCAAATACTTTTGCATTATGAGTAATCAGTTCACCTTCTTCACCATCTCCCCTGGTTTCACTTTGAATCAATTTTCCATTTTTATAAGTATTAAGGACGGTGAGTCCGTCCATTTTAAGAGAAATGATACAATCCTTACCGTTAGAAAATTTTATTAACTCATTAACTGATTTTGTTTTACCAAGAGATAGCATAGGATGTGAATGTTTTACTTTTTCGAGCTGTGATTTAACTTCATATCCTACTGTTTGAGTTGGTGAATTTGAAAGAATAATTCCTGTTTCTTCTTCTAATTTTTGTAATTCATCAAAGAGATTATCATAATCATAATCAGAAATAATTGATTCTCCTCGATTATAATAAGCATCTCTATACTCATTTAGAAGCTTTGTTAATTGTTTTATTCTTTTTGTTTTATCCAATTTTTACTCCTCTTCTCCTGTAATTAATTCACTGTAAGGTAAATTCTCAATCCATTTACAAACTTCTCGCCACTCGTCCAGCTTATGATTTTTCCGCTGTCTGTAAATGTTTGCCAGCACTTCGTAATTCAGCATAACATTACGAGTCTGATTATACGAAGATGGTAATAGCTGAATCATCTGCCACCAGTAATCTTTGTCTTTTGTTCTTATATAATCATTTCTATATCCATTTAACACATCAATTGTGTCTTTTAAGCATCGCTCAGAAATCCATCGGAAATGTTCAGTAGAGAAATCCCCCAACGTAAATTCTTTCTCCGCAATCTTGTGCATTGTACTGCAAGAGTTTGCAACTGTACCTACTTTGTATGTATCCGCTTCTTTCCACCAATATAAAGGTGCTGTAATCCTTACATATACTGGCATCATACGCATATATTTTCGATGTTCTGTACCTGCGTTAGAAAGACGTTGCATAAGTGAGATATCATTCTCACCTAAGCGATAACCGATTTTATTACATTCACATTCCATACAAAAAGAACTATTTTGTTTACAATTATGACTATCACTTTTACCCCATGAGTTCATAGGATTACGCATACCTTCAATAACAAAGTTCATCTGCTCTGGACTTGCCAAAACTACATTTTCTAATTTAATCATTTTTTATTCCTCCAACTCTTTAATTTTTATTTCTACAAAACCATTATCCAGATAAATACCTTCTAACTTATATTCTCTATCTTTATTGTCTTTTACATATATTGGATGATAAGGCTCTGCATTTAATAAGATTCTAATAATTTCAAGATTATTCATCATTTAAAATATTCTCCTTCGCAAAATTATAAACTGCCCAATAAAAATCATCTAACGTCCCATTATTCTCTATTACAAAATCATAATCATAGTCAAATACACCTGCATCTGCCATATTAGAAGTAATGGATTTAACATCATTCCTTTTTATCAGAATAGTTTTTGCACCAAAAGCTTTTTTTGCTTTTTCAATCTCTTTTGGCTCACGAATGTCTATTAATAATATTCTCTTTTCTTTATCTTCTTTAAATTGATCTACTGTGGTTTTTATTGCACGAAACGGCATATTATTGAATTTACTTGTTAAGATTTTTAAATCACTTAGAAATTTTCTTGATTTTTCATCTTTTGTTCCATCCCATCCACATTGCCTTGCAATATCTTTTACTTTATCAATGGATGAATATTTTAACGTAGGAACAAAATCATTTAGATATTCAGCAAAAGTATCCTTGCCTGACCTTGCCATACCATTTGTTATAAAAATTTGTTTTTGATTGGTCATAAATATTTACTTCTTTCTTTATTCTAAAATTTGTAAATCAAAACTTTTTTCCATGCTTGTATGGTCTTGTTTTATTAAATTCCATTTTTTCAATAATTATAGATTCTAAATCAATTTTATAATAATCTGCCATATCAAAACATCTAATTACTACATCTGCCAATTCTGACGGAACTCCTTCTGGTTTTCCATCTTCTCTGTAATATGTTTCAGTTGCTTCTCTTCCGTTTCTAAATTCTTCTAATATTTCAGAAACTTCACTATGTATTAAAGCAACAAAATCTGTTGGTTTTAAAATTGATTCACGAAAACCATGTTTTTCATTATTTTCTCCAACTTCTTTGCAAAATTCTTTTATTTTAAGTTCACTCATATACAATTTCCTTTCATAATCACAAGTATTTATAAATCCCAAAATTTAAAATCTTTATCACAACACATACATTTAACACTTTGTGCTTCTCCGATTGCCGTAGGAATAAATTCATATACAAATTGTTCTCCAGCAGTTTCATTTGAAATGCAACCTTTTTTTCTATGATTTTCTACCCAATCGTCAATTGATTTATCGGTTTTGAATTTCATTTAATTATTCCTTTCTCTTTTAATAATCTTTCAGTGTCTTTATGAGTTAATATAATATCTTTTTCTTCGTGTACTTCTCTCTGTCTCTTACAATATTTTTTAATATTATCTACACATTTTTTACAAATTCTAATTTTGTAATGTCTTTTCACTCTTACTGGGTCATTCCCGAAAAATCCTAACCCGTTCATATCAGAACATGTGAGAGTAATACCGTCTGTATCTGTAACTTCTTTTCTACAAATATCACAAATCTCAATTACTGCCATGATTCATCCTCTGTTTTTTCTTAATATCAAGACCATTCTTTATAATTTTTACACCCGAAGAATCCATGTATACTTCTTCACCTACACAAAAATCTGTAATGGATTTCAACAAATCACACATATCAATGTTACATATTGAATTATATTTACTGCAAATCCAATCATCATTCTTCATTTTTGATAATGGACAATCAAATGGATGTTTCGGCATTTCGTCTACAATAATTTTCATAATTTATTATAATTCCTCTCTTAAACCATAGTAACTGTACGTTTTCCATTACTAATCAATTTATCAATTACTTCATTAATATTATCTACGCCCGCTGCTTCAATTTTTTTACTCATTTCTTCCAGTGACATTTTCTTTGAAATGTCTATTGTCATATCATTTTCTGATATTTTGAAATCATATTCATCCAAATTTTGATATGTTATCAATTTTATTCTCCTAACACTAAAATCGCTTTATAATATTTGCTGTTGCATGAACTTGCTTCAATTTTATAACCTTTAGTTAAATGTTCATTCATCTTATTTTCAAAATCTACTTTATTTTCTATTTCTAAAATCACACATCTTTTTCCTATTAATGACATTCCTTCGGTACATATTCCATTCATAGAACTACCACACATAAATTCATGACATTCTTCATTAGGTCTTGGACAACTCATATCATACTCCTTCCACTATACTATATATTGTATTATTAATTATTTTATATACAATATATAGTAATATTTTTCTAATGAAATCCGTATTTTATCTTAGTTTCTATATGTAAATAATTTCTTTGCTGCAACTCTATCTGATTTCTGTTGAACCTTTCGTTCTCTTTGCCAAATACATTTGAAATCATTTGGCATATTATATTCACTTACTAATATAATATTGTTTTGGGTCAGTTAATCCAATTATTGAATAATCTCATATGTATTCAATCTCCTTTTCATCATTTATTATTGTTTATACTTACTTATAAAATCTAATTCTCCGTTAGACTTTAATCTTTTATATTCATCAATCCAATATTGAGCTTTGTATTTATTATTGTTTGTTAATTTCCACATATTGTAATCAAACTTTTGATGTGGCTCTTGTGAACTTAATACATGTTTACAAAATCTATATAGATAAATAGCATATTCATTAGACAATTTTCTTATATATCCGTTATGTATAAAAGCACTTGTATTATCCCAAGGCTCCCGTTCATCAGTAAGTGTTCTATCATACAACTCAGTTTTTGTATTATAATAACAACGCATCTTATAATAGATATTCTTTAAATTACTTTTATGTATTGGTTCACACATATAATATTTTTTATACTGTTCTTCTGGCAATAAAATAATCACTTCCTTTTTATAAAATATGTGGGTGAGGATTTTCACCTCACAGGTACATTATTGTACAGATCCTAGCCTACCGAAGATGAAGAACCACCGTACCCCAGGTTAACAGCCTAGTGCTATTCAATCGTATATTTCTATACATTTCTCGCTACTCGATACGCAATTACTTGTGTCTACATATTCCACCACCACATAATTTAGAATTCTATTTATTCTCCTTATAATATGGACTTTTCTTTGCATATTCTTTCAGATACTTTAACATCTCTGATTCTTCTGGAAAGAATGGATCTCGTTTATGTTCAAGTGCAACATAATTTAAAAAGTTCATCATCAACTGACCAAATCGTAAGTCTGGATAGCATTGCATCCATATTCTTTCTAATTCTTTTGTAAATTCTGGTATTCTATTCTTATCTCTCATATTGACCTCCCATGAAACAGTTCTTTCATACATATATAAATTCTGCTAATGCATCATAATATCCAACTAATGCTCCTATCACCTGAATAGCTACAATAATTACTAATAGTGCAAAGAAATGTAATCTCTTTATATTGATTTTTGAGCAAAATACGCTTAATATCGCCCAACAAATAATATTTATAACTTTCAAAATAGTTAAATTCATATTTTTCTTATTTAATATCTCCATTCATTTTTGCTTTAAATAACGCTTTTAAATAATCTTGTGGGTTGTCCTTTGCTGCTTGGAATCCTACTTTTTGTCTTTTAATATCATCAAGTACAATTTTATATTTAGGGCTATTACTTACTTCTTCTCTATATTTCTGCACTTCTTCACGGGTTACTATTTCTTTATCAACTAAAATTCTCAATACAACTTGTACGTCAATTGCTATTTTAAGAATAGTTTCTTGCACTTGCAATTCGTGCAGAGCTTCTTCTGGTTTATAAAAATTATCATTGCTTACTGGCATTTAATATCTCCCTTCCAATAATTTCAGTTAATGTTCTAGGCGTATAATCCAGATAATTCATTATTCATCATCCACTTTCTCAAATTCATAAATAGAATTTTGCGTTTCAACATTTATATAAGTAACATCTCCATTATTATCTTTAACATATTTAAAAGACTTTACAAAACTTGTTCTCAACAGCATTATCCATCTCATTGGAGTTCCATCGGAATCTCTTACATATTTAATAAGCAATGGAAAGTCAATCAAAATATCATTAATGTCAAGACTAATAATCCTTCCAATTCGTATAGGGTATCCGTTATCCTGCCTATCTAAACCTTTTAACTCCCCTTTACTATGTTTGATACTTACGATTTTGTATAACATATTTACTCTCTTAATCTTCTACAGGAATCCATTTTTTAACTTTGACTTCTTTAAGTTCTACTTCTGTACATTTAACTTCATCTTCATATTCCCAAGGTCTTTCATTCTGATATTCTGTTGCACCTTCTGAATATGTAGTCATGTAAAACTTTCCATTATCTTCAAATACAATCTCATGAACTATTGACCATCGAGTAGTATCAATGATATCATCTTCAATTAACTCACAATCATATGGTAAACCTAGTTCCTTTGTTAAATATTCTTTGTTAAATACTTTAATTCTTGCCATTGTATTATTCTCCTTTTATACTTCAAAATCTTAACGGTAAATGTTCTCTATCGTAAATAATAATAGTAGAAATTGTATTACATCTAAGTCTCCATCCTCTAGTTATATCTTTTGGACTAACAATCCAAACAGTGGTTACTGTTCCATCTTTCCACGAATTATAATCCTCTTTTTTAATTGCTCCAAAGTGCCAATTATCAGGGGAACTTTCATTGTTTCCCGTTATGGCATTAACCATATAATAATTATCATTATTATAATAAGAGACATTTCTTGATTTTGGATGAGTCCAATAATACATTAAAAATGAAACAAAAATAATCACTACAACAATAAATACGCTATAAAAAATTTTATCTTTTCTTTCTTCTTTGTTCAATTTCTATACCTCGCTTATATCATGCATCTAACACAGCAATCTGGATTATTGTCTAGTACATATTCTGATATTTTACTTAATCTCATATATCTTTTCCTTACATTATTTATTATTATCTCCATTTCCTTATGAAACAACGGTTTCATTATTTTGATAACAATGTATAAATAGCCAATGGATAATAAATATAATCTAAGATTAAATTAAATAATAATTGAAATCTATGAAATTTATGATCTTCAATGTTATAACTAAAAACTGTTTTAAAATCGGAAAAATTTGTTGATATATTCCAAAAACAAGTAACTACCTGTAATGCTGATAATACAATAAATTTTGTTGTTCCAATTTTATTTCCCAATAATGTATAGAAAATAATTAAAAATAATTCTATTGCGAATAGAATTAGAATCGCACCACCTTTCATTGCGTCAGTAATTTCTACACTATTTTTATTATTTTCTAATTGCTTTTTTAGATGTTTATGCCACGCTGCCCTACTTAGTGAGTAAGGCGTATTTTTAATAGTGATGAATGATAAAATAAATAAAATTACTAAAAATAAAATTTCCATATGTATTTATTCTCCTTTCCTAATAACCTTTCACTTCTTCTAAAATACAAGAAATGTCATTATCTAATGTCTCATCATTATTAGTATGACTGTCTACTACTCTGATTACATCCTTCTCAGGCAATAACCTATCTTCATCTTTACTGTAAATACTCGTTAACATACCATTCTTAATTAATTCATAAATTATATCCAAATAATCTCGCTTGTCTCTATATTTACAATTAGGATTTTTATGTATTCGTGGGTCATCCTTATCCCAATCAAATACATCAAAGCAAATATTACTTACGAATAACATTTTTCGTCCCTTTGCAACGCAAAGATAATAGCATTCTGCATCCGATGGAACACCTTTACATTTCTTGAATCCATATTTAACAAATTCTTTTGCTTTTACTTTAGGAATTAACACTATTCAATTCTCCTATTTTAATACATTCACTTTTTTACGTTTCTTATATAAATCATTTAATTCTCGTTCTAAGTTTTTCTTTTCTATTAGATTCTTACAATATTTTATTCTCTTTTTAAGAGATGAAATTGTATCTTGTTTTGATTGGACTTCATTACAAATCTCATCCAGGGCTTCGCTAAGAGAAGGATACGTTCTCATTGATTCTAATAATTCTTTTAGTTTCATATCATAATCATCATAAAAAATACTATCTTGTTTCATTTTTCTTCTCCTTAAGCGATGTTAAAAATTTTATCCACCATTTTTGATAAAATTTAAGTTTCGTTCCCATTGCTTTTTCAATAAACTTCTCAGGATGCTCATTCCAATATTGACATAACTTCCTTATTTCTTCATCAGTCATTGACATATTTTTATTTCTTTCTCCTCATAACCAACTCAAAATCTGTGTTAGGGTATGCAATCTGATATTCTTCTTTTTCAATTTCTTCATCTTTCATATTACTCATAAACCATTCAAACACAGCTGCAATAGCTCTATCCGTTACATCTGTTTTATTACCCACCCATATATGTTTCTATGTGTCTTGTAATCCATAGTAAATATGATTTGTAATTGGACTCACACCAAATCCTTTTTCTCTTGCCATGTTATCTTCTATCTATTGAAAATATTTCAACTTTATTTAATTGCAATGAATATAATCCATGTTATAATAATCTGTAAAACATGAATTAACTGATCGTGAATAAGATTAATATTCTTTTTATTCGCTTTACAATCATCGACAACACAATGCGTTACCCAATTAAAAACAAAAACAAAAATATACATTTTGTATGCTATATCATATGGATTAAAATATGTATAAATTGTTGGAATTAACATAATCATGAAAGTCCAACTAAACGCATGTTCACATAATGCCATGATATAGTCATTTGAATATAACTTATCAGGTGCATTTTTCTTCCACCATGATTTCTGTTTGGCAGATGCTAACCATCCTTGCAGATAATAGTCATCTACGATATGACAAAATAACATTGCTAACAATAAAACTATCTTTAAATACATACTACTATTTCCTTTCTATCACTTAAAAATGATTTCTTTATATCTATACTACATTTATTCTCCATCAAATTCACTTGCAATACGTCTAATTGTAGTAATTGCATTTGATGTCATATCATCAATTATTAATGGGTCAGTTGTTTTATCATGAAGTTCTTCATTCCAATACCATTCTTTCATTTCATCCACGCATTTCTCAACAAACTTTTTAATAATATCCTTTTTCAATATTCTAAGTTGAACATTATATTCAGAAATAGGAAATGCAATCAATTCTTCTCCATCATCAGATATAAAAAAATTTGAATGTTTTACTTTTTGATGATATGTTTTACTCATAATTTCACTTCACTTTCTATTAAATAAAATTCTGCTTTCATTTAGTTACATTAACGCCATCCAAGTATTTCTCCTGTTATGACTTGTCCTAATACATTGTAAAAAAGCTTGTGGTTCAGCAAGTAATAAGCAACGCTTTTTTGCCCTAGTTATCAACGTATATAACATACAGTTATCCAATAGTTGATAATGTGTATTATCAATAATACCTATTACCGTTTTTCTACCTGCTCCTTGTAGTTTATGTACTGTCATAGCATAAGCAAGATCTAACGCACTAAGCTCTTTTTTAATGTATTCAATTTGTTTATCCTTTCCGAAATTATCTTTATATGTCACAACACAATATTCTTCTTTTTTCTTGTTTTCATTTTCTCTTTCTCCAATATCTGTTATATAACCTATTTCTCCATTGAAAACATTTTTATCATAATCATTTATTGTTTGCATAACTTTTGCCCCAAGTTTAAATGTCACTTCAAAACCATCAATGCTTTTCAGTTCTTCACCTAGTATTTTTTCCTAGATAACTTTATTTATTTCTCGTGAACTATTAAGACATCCTTGTTTTCGAGGTACTGCAATAACGACATTATCAATACCATCCGTTTTAACTGATTGTAAAAATGTTTTAATTGCAATATTAAATAGTGATTGTCTATTTGTACGGAACATATAATACATATCATGCAATTCTCCATGAATAATTCTAGGTTGTAATGTTTCTGTAATAGGATTAATGTTTTCACGAATTTTATTAGCATCAACGAGGATTCCAGATTTTTCAGCTTGTCGCATCGGTTTTGTTAATTTACTTACAACCGAGTTATCAAATACTTCAATTAAATCTGAGAATATATTACCAAATCCTATTGGTGGTAGCTGTTTATGATCACCGCAAATTACAATTTTAGTATTATTATCAATTGCTTCTAACCAATTTAAAAACAAACTTGCATTGACCATACTTCCTTCATCCATGAACGCCACATTAGTAAGTAAATGATTATCTTTATTAAATGTAAACTTATTCAATCCAACACATCCTAATGTTCTGTGTATTGTAGCGGCAGGAAAATCTGTTGCTTCTGTAATTCGTTGTGAAGCCATTGCTGATAAAGCGGATGCTGCTATATTTTTATTCGCCAATTGATATGCTTTTATAATTCCTCTCATAATTGACGATTTTCCCGTACCTGCTTTTCCTGTAATAAAGCTAACACTTCTTTGAAGTGATTGTCTGATTACATAATTTTGTTCAGTTGTATACTGAAAACCTTGTTCTTCTTCGGCTTGATTAATTGCATTGTCAACTACATCTTGAGGAACATCAAAAGTCAATGTATCTGCTTTTCTTTTTATAATATCAAATATTTTTAATTCAATATCATGATAATATTTTAGTCCTACACGTTCATTCTCAATATACAAAAATTCATCATTGGTTAATAACCAATCTATTTCATCTACACATTCAGGAACATTATTGCTAATTGCAGACTTTAAAATAGATTCAGAACACCATGTATGACCATTACTTTCTCCAAGTTCTATAAAATAATATTTTACAAATGCAACTAATCTATCTATAGAATCAATTTTGTCTGGATGTAATCTCAAAGCTAAGTCATCGACACGTTTGAACCCTAGTCCGTTAATTTTTGTTAAAATCCATGGATTTTTTTCAATTTCTTGCTTTAATAACACAGGATTTGGTTCATCAGAAAGAAGCTTTTTAATCATTGTATATGTTATCCCCAAAGGTTTAAGCATCACAATAATATCCGAAATCAAATAATTATTAATAATTTTTTCTTTAATCCTTTTCCATGTTAATTCTCTTACACCTTTTACTAAACTATAATCAATATCCTTTAAAGTTCCATTTGCAACATCATTTACTATATTTGGATAAGCATTTATTAAATTTTCAGCAATATTTTTAGAAATCATTGATTTTAAAAATAGCAACTGCATTTCTCTCGTTTGTGGGATAACCGCATAAATTGCAATCGGAGTGTACTGATCACCATATTTTTTGTCACGCTTATATTGCGCTTTAACGATATACTCTCCACCAACAACTAGATGTTGCATTTTACCTACTAACTTACTTATTTTTACATTCTTATCTGAATGGTTTTCTTTAAATGGATCAAATGTTTTAGATGGTTCTACAAAATATGGAATATCATCTTTTGTAGAGAAATTAAAACATCCCCATGTTGTTTCATCAGAATAATACGTTTCATTTAGCACAAGTATGTTAAACTGTAAAATATTATCTTCATTCATTTATACTTTCACCCCTTGTTTTCTCACATATTCTAACCATTTGTTGTATGGTTTTAATTTCTCTACAATTACTTTTTCTTCACTATCTTTCTTACAAAGAATTGCTACCTGTTGTCCTTTCTTTATAATGTCTTCATATTCTTTTAATTGGCTATGCCAAACAATTCCTTCTACCAGTCCAAAACTTGAATAAATATTAATATACGCAAATTGCTTACCATTTTTATCTTTCTTTTTTTGAACTTTCGCTATAATACCAACCAATGTGCATTTTTCTCCATCAATAATATCTTCGAATGGTGTTAAAAATGTATACGCTACGTCAAATGGATTGTCATTAATAAACACTTGTAATGTCTGAAATTCCCAAAATTGCTCATCTTCAAGATATTTTTTGTTATCATTAATATATTTTTTGAATCTATTTTTTTGAGTTTCATTAAACTGTTCTTTTTTTAACCTATTATATTCAGATAATAAAGCTTCTTTATCGTATACAATTCTCTTACCAGATTGAGAAATAATATAATTTTTTAAATTTATTCCCCAGTCTTCTTCAAGTTTTTTGTATGTTGGTAATGATTGTACATTTGAAAATTTTAAAGGTTGATATTGAGATTTTAGATATGATATAAGTTTTTCTTTTTTATTTTTACATGGAATTGCCCCAGATTTAATTAACGCAATAACAGAAGCTTTACCTAGAGACAGTCTTGTAAGCAAATCACTAAATGATTTATATATTCCATTATTCTCTCTTTCTTCAATAATCTGCTTAGAAAGTGATTCTCCAATACCACTGATTGCAGATAATCCAAATAATACTTTTCCATTATCGACTGTAAAATTCATTCCAGAATGATTTATATTTGGTGGTTTAACACTTACTTTAAAATATTTTGCATCAAGAATATATTTGTTGATCGCACCTGCTTTATCTTTGTTTTGATTAAATAATGCTTTAAAAAAGTATGTAGGATAATGTGCTTTAAACCATGCAGTTTCAAAGCAAAGTACCGCATAACTATATGAATGACTTTTGTTAAAAAGATAGCCCCCTTTAGAAGAAAGTTCATCTGCAATTTTATTAGCAATTTCTTTTGAATAGCCATTGTCAACTATTTCATTTCTAAGAATTTCAGACTCTTTTTTAACTAATTCTACAATCTTCTTTCCAATCGCCTTACGGAACAAATCCGCACCGCCATATGTTCTTCCACCAAACTTTTTTACAATATCAAGTAATTGCTCCTGATAAATCATACAGTAATTTGTATCTTTAAGAATTTCGTCCATATCAGGATGAATTGATAGTGGTCTACTTCCTCCTGTAGCCATCTCAACATATTCATCAAGTGCGCCCATACTATCTGGTCTATACAGTGCTAAAATAACAGAAATAACTTCAAAGTCTAATTGTTCTAATTTTGGTTTTAACCTAATAAGCAAGTCTTTCATTCCTGCTGATTCAACCTGGAATACTCCATTTGTTTTGCCACTTGCTAGAAGCTCATATGTTAGTCGATCATTTTCAAACGCAGGATTGTTAATATCATAGTCCCAAGGATTTAAATGTAAGTCATCTTTAATCTCTTTTACAAGATTAAGAGTTGCTACGCCTAAAAGGTCAAATTTTACAATGCCTATGTCTTCAATATAGTGTTTATCTACTTGGATTACATGCTCACCATTTGTACCAATTTTCATTGGCATATAGTCATTAACAGATGTATCAACAATACCAATACCACCAGCATGAATAGATACTGTTTTTACACGACCACTTAAATGTTTCGCAATATCAAACAGTTCTGCATATTGTGGATTATCTATAAGCAATTTGGGATTTGTTTTCATACATTCGTCCCATTTATCAGATGTAAATTTTTGAGAAAGTTTTTGCATCTGGTTATATGGGAATCCAAGAATCTTACCTACATCAGTAATGGCTACTGTTGGAGTAATATATGAATAGTTGATAATCTGACATACTCTATCTTCTCCATATTTATCTACAAGATATTTAATAATCGCATCTCTATCACCAACGTCTGTATCAATATCTGGAAGTCCTACACGTTCTGGATTTAAGAAACGCTCAAAAATTAACCCATATTTAATAGGATCAATATCTGTAATATGACAGCAATAACATACAAGAGAACCTGCGGCACTACCTCTACCTTTGCCAACTTCAATACCTAACTTTTCAGCAGCTTTAATAAAATCCCACACAAACAAGAAATATCCATCGAATCCCATTGAATGAATAACACCCATTTCATAGTTGAGTCTATTCTTTCTTATTTGTTGCGATTCTTCATCTAACTTGTCATACCCTCTATCTTTCCATCCTTGTTTTATTAAATGCCATAAAAATTCATTATTATCTTTATAACCATCTGGTAGTGGAAATGTTGGTAATTGAGGTTTTTGAAACGGCATATTAACTTCTTCAATTAAATCTGCCACCTTATTTGTATTTTCTAATCCAATACAAACATTTTCATACCCGATTTGACCATCCATACATTCATGAATTTCTTCTTCGGTCTGCATATAACAACCTTCATAGATTTCGCTATTCTCAATAGCATTTTTATCATTATTTGTACTTCTTCTACCAATTTGGATAAGTTTATCCTGATAATATAAATCTTCTTTTCTTGGGGCATGACTATCAGTTGTAATAATAAACGGAGTATTTGTTATTCTTGATAATTCTAAGATTTTTTGATTATATAGACACTGATCTTGATGACTATGAGATTGCATCTCAAGATAAAAATATGGGAAAATAGATTTATATTCATTTACATATTCAATACACTTTTTAAAATCTGATTCTCTTGCTAATTTACTTGCTAAACAAGCAGATGAAATAACAAAATTTTCTGCATAAGGCTTTAAATCTTCAATTGCACATCTTGGCTTGAAGTAAAATCCTTCAAAATTACTTTTTGTAATAACTTTATTTAAATCTTTTCTTCCCTGTTCATTTCTAACAAGACAAATTAAATGAAAATATTTACTTTCTTTGTTTTTAATTGTAATGTCTTCACATTCATATAATTCACATCCATAAATCATCTTAATATCAGGATATTTTTTTTTAATAAGATCATAGTAAATAAATGCATAAGCATTTCCATGATTTGTGATTGCATATGCTTTTAATCCTATCTCTTTTGCTCTATCAAGCATTTCCTTTGGACTTCCATATCCATCAAGAAGTGAATAATAATCATGATTGTGTAATGCACTATACATATTTTTCTCCTACCAGTCGTCACCACTATCATCTTGACTAATTGTATTAATTACATTTACATCTTCGATAATAATTTGTGGTGTTCTAATACCGTTATATTCATTAATTGTTGGTTTTCCAACTATTGTAAATATAATCCCATCATTGTTATCCCATGCGTTTTGTAAAAAATCATATAATCTATTTCCTTCTTTACATTTAAACTGAACATATTTTATACCATTAATCATAAAGCTTATTGCATCTTCATTTTTGCCAAAGACTTCAAAACAATCTCTTGTTAATGAAATATTTTCTACCGCAATCATCGGTTCTTCAATTCCTTGACCAACAATATTTTCAAATTTTGATAATTCTATAATTAACGGAATTGTGACATGATTTATGTCTAAGATAAAATCAACTTTATATGTAGAATCATATTCAATATCTTTAAGAAGTATATTTAGCTGTTTCATGGCTTTCTCAATATTATCTAATGGTAAATCTACTATACCAAACGCATTTGGATGTCCTTTGCCTTGAATAATTTCTGTTGAATTAACAATATCTTTAAAACTATCAATAGGACTATGGTTTACGTTTCTTGCACTTCCACCATATACTGTGCTATCTGTTTTTTTATCATAGTATTTTTTTAGTAAAATACATGGTTTATTATATCGTTCTGCGATTTTAATAGCAGCTACACCAGTTAACCCACCGTCAAGATATTCTGTTGTATCAAGCATAATTACTTTATCTGTATCTGGTAGTTGGCTTACAATTTCAGAGATAATTTTTACACCTTTTTCTTTTAATTTGTCTTGTCTTGACTTTGCATTTTTACATAATCTTGCAGCCCTATCGTAAATATTCTCTTGAATAGTTTCCGCAGGTTTATTTTTTGTAGCACGTTTCTTATATTCAAAGACTTCATCTTGCTCGATAAATGCTTTAAATAATAGTTCTTTGTCTTCGAATGAACCAATACGAATCATTCCATTTAGAATTGGTGTAATATACCACTGGATATTGTGAATATTGATTTTGTCATTTATACTATAATCTTGTGATTTAATAAGTGCCTTAAAACATTTATTTGTAATATTTGACAACCCCACATCTGTTAAGTATCGTGTTTCAAATGATCTCATATCCATAACATCACTAATATTTGCTAAAGCACATAAATCCAAATAATCGTCTGCAAATTCATTCCAATTTTCAGAATCTAATGCTTGCAAAAATTTATAAACAACACCTGCTCCGCAAAAACTCTTATTAGTATAATTAGCACTCATTTGATTGTTTACAATTAATGCATAGGGATTTTTTTCTTCTGATTCATGATGGTCAAGAATTAAAATATCAATTCCATTTTCATTTAAAGTCTTACATTGTGTTACGTCATTTGTTCCTGCATCTGGGATAATAAGTAATTTTGTATCTTCTGGAACTGTAACATCATCATCAAGCCCATGAGATTTTGCCCTTTTGTGTAATATATATTCCACTGGATAATTATTATCCAATTGTTTTATATATGAATATATCATTGCAGCGGAACAATAACCATCTGGATCAGAGTCAACTAATATCTCTATTTTATTTCTATTTTCAAAATGTTTCATAAATAAATTAACTGCTTTGTCTATATTGTCTAACCTGGAATACGGAATAACTGCATCACTTTTTAAATTTAAATATTCATAGTAATTGTCAATTCCTCTATTTTTTAAAACTTCTTTTAATACATTAGAAGTATCATTTTTACTGTTTTCATATAATCTATATTTCAAATATACACCCTCTTATCTAAGTTTATATATATTATGTTCTACCATATAGTCCCAAATTTCAGGATTATCAGACGGTGATTCATGCTCATGTAAAAGTTTTTTTTCTTCATCAAACATATAGTACAAAGGCATACCATTCGGGAACCTTTCTGCTAATAATTCAAGTTCTTCTTTTGTTACATCTTCATCAAAACAAAATATAACTTCTACTCCAAGCCGTATTAACATATCTATTTGATATTGAGATAATTCTTTTCCACCTGTACCACCTGTATTTCTCACTCCATGACTCCACAGCTCAAGAACAAACTTCTCTGCTTCTCCTACATAAATACGTCCTGTTCTGTTTATATATGGAAGTGTTTTATTCAATCCATATATAATTTTTGATTTTGCACATGGTTCTAAATAAATGTATTTATTCATTCCATCAGGAACTTTTCTGTCAAAGTATCTTGCTTTAACTCCAACTAAATCCCCAATCTCTGAACGAATTGGAATTGTATACCTATTTGATTCCTCATCATATCCTATTTCAAACTCTTTTTGTGTTTGGTAATCTATATGGTCTTCATAAAATAAGTCATTTACATATGGCTTATAATATGACATAATTGATTCAGAAATTGGCATTAATGGTTTTTCTTTTTCTTCTGATATATTAGAGTCCATATCTTCTAACATTTTCAGTATTTTAAAACTATCTGGTATATCTTCATTAAAATCATGATAGTATGACATACCTATTTCTGAACATATTTCTTTCAATCCTTCTGGAAACGTAAGATTTTTAACATAACAAACTAAATCAATTAAATCAGTTTGTCTGTTTACTTTTATCATTTGTCGTGTTTTATTTAGACAAATAAGTGCTTCATTATTATATAAGATAATTGCACCTTTATTATCTCCATCTGGGTTTCCTGCCGTCCAATATGCTCCAACTGAATGATATTTGATATGGTGACAGCCAAGAGATTCTAATATCTGTTCAGAATAATTATTTTCAAAAATATAATTTTTTAATTCTTTTACATCCAAGCTGTCACCCTCCAATTAATCACTATTTCTTTGTTTTTTTATAATATATCCTATATTTCTCCAAACATTTAAGTTTAGATCAATTTCAAATAACATAATCTTGTCCTTACTTCCTGCTCTATTTTTATCTACTTTGATGCAAAAATACTGTTTACTCAAATCTAAATCCTCTGTTATTGGTTCACCCCATGAATCACCTTCTAATACAACTTGATATTTATGATATTCTTCTTTTGAAAGTTTTTTACCAATATTCAAGATATCAGCAACGTGTTTTATCTGTTTTGCGTTAGCGATATTATTACTACTTAAACTAAAAATATCCGTAAATACTGTATCATCACTAAGCTGAAATACTGCAAACCCACTCATACGAAGCTCTTTTGTAAGTTCTTTGAGTTTTGTTGCAAACTGCTTAATTTGTGACCAATCATCAGTGTTATAACCTTTAAGGGTATCATACCCATAGTATTTTATGTTTTGAACCATTTTTGCTTTTCTCAACTCAAACTCAATTCTCTCAGGACTATAATCATCTCCAACATCCTTAAACATGACTTTTCCTTTTTCGTTTGAGTCAATCCAGTCTGTAATTTTTTTTACATTCCAGTATTCTTCTGATGTATCTTTAATTCTCTGAATATAATCTTTATTGCTTTCTATGTACACACCACTATCATCAATTTTTCTTCGTAAAATGTTACCTTTTTTATCATGGTAAACACCTAATACAATTTCTTTTTCTGGCTTATTTATGTATACACCATGTAAATCTTGAAATTCTTTATTATTAATAACAGTCGTAATTAAACAACTTCTAAGATCTTCTTCATCCATTTCGTTGCTCATAAGAAAGAAATTTTCATTTTGGACAAGTGCAACATACGCTGCTAGTAATACAAGTTTTCTTGTCTTTCCTTCATTGGAAAGGAATCCTTCAAATAACACTTTTGTTTCTCTAAGTCCAAGAAAATATTCATTATACATATACCAAGGGAAAGGTAAACCGAAATTTGGTTTTTCAAGATATTTATCAATCTGAGATGAGTTTTTATCAGTAAGTTCTACTGCTTCTTCACCAGCATTAATTACTGTATTTATTTTATCTGCTTTTGTACGGATAATTCTATAAATATCATTCGGAGACATTTTATCAAAGTTTCTATGAGATAATATTTTTTCTACAGGAAACCCATTTCTACCATATTCTCTTACCAATGAATATTTCTTTACAGTATCAAAATAATTCTTTACATCATTTTCATCTGCAAGAGCCATGTATCTTTGAAGAGTTTTCCAACCTTTATATTGCTTATAAAGCTTTAGTCTTTCTTCATTTTGACTCATAAAAACATTCATTTTTGTTTCGTCTACAGTTTGCGAAAATGTAAGATAGTATGTTTCAAAACTGTCATAGAAAAACTTTGTTACTTTATCCGAGAAATCATATTTGCTTCTCATAAAATTACTATAATTTACAACTAAGTCTGGAGAACGAAGAAGCGCACCAATGAAACATATTTCACTCTGGATATTACAATCTCTTAACTCATGTTCATTTTCCAATATGCTAACTCCTTATCCAAAAATATCATCTACTAAATCTGAAATATTATCTGTATTATTAGAATTACCTTTTTCTATATTTGTATAACCGATTGATTTACTAACAATATTTTGTGATTTCTCTATTTCTTTTTCAGATTCAAGTATTTTTTGTTTTTCTTTCCAACGTAAATAACTATCATATTTATTTACAAGAATTGCCAAATCATATGATGCAATATGTATTGGTTGAAATATTTGATCTGGGTGTTTTGATTTAAGTCTTTCATTTTGTTTGTGTAAGTAATCTAATTTTTTTTTCCACATATATAACAAATCACTTGCTGGGATAATAATTTGGCTATTTTGTGTTCCTTTTAAAATTGGAGCAAGATAGTTCACCCAGAATTTACTCTTACTACCCAAGATGCTTGAACCATATTCTTCTCGTAAAAATGCATTTAAATCCGTTTCATCAAATATTTGCTGAATTTTTTCACACGCTCTATTCGCTAATTTATCTAAATGTTTACTGTCAATATACTTTTGTTTTAATAGCATATCTATTTCAGAATTTGCATTTTTTACATATTCATCAATATTTTTTAGAGCAAATTGTCTTTTTTGACTACGGTGCTTTGTTCCATTACACCATTGTATAAAACAATCTTTATGATAAAATCTTCCATCGTAACGGACAATATTATCACTATTTTTAATTAGTTCTATTTCTTGTTTACATTCATGACATAATCTAATAATTTTATTCTTTTCAACAAAACATTTTTTATGAAAAAAATGATTGTCGAAAAATAAAATACTATCATCATTGTGTCCTCTATGAAGTTCAAATTGTTCTCTACAACAAAAACATTTTGGTGCCCTTTTTTTTATAACATCTTTATAATCAACTCTCATATAATACCTTCAAACACTACCCAGTTTATATAACCAGGTAGTGAATATTTTTTTAATTACTCAAACATTTCTAATACTTTTTTTAGAATCTCAACATCAGTAACATTTTTGTATGCTGTAGGAAGACCTGCTGCTTCAAGTTTTTCTTTCATTGCTCTCTTCTCCATTGGTGGAAGTGCATTTCTTTTAGCAATAATTTCTTTTTTAAGAACTTCTACATCAGTGCTTACTGAACTAGATACATTATTGTCTGATTCAGACATATCTGGTTCACCAACTTTTCCAAGAATTTCTTTGCTATAAATATCTTGTTCTACATCAACTGCTTTTGTTAAGTCATTTTTAACGACAAATGATTTTTTATCTGCTGTTTTATCAATTACGGACTGCCAATCAAGTAATGTTGGATCTTCTACAATAGAATTATCTGCATGTGTATGAGTTCTATCTTTTTTGATATGTGCACATACAGTTCCATCTTCGTTTCTAAACATGCGAATTTCAGTTTTTGTATTATATGACATGCCTTTAAATCCATCTGGAATTTTTCTACCTGTTACGACACTTGTTGTTGTTCCATCAGATTGCCTAATAGTTTTCTTTTCATCTGCTTCTCTAGCAGTAACAATATAATGAACACCAGAAGCCATAAGATCAAGGATTAAATCCTGTCCTTTGAAATTAATTGTCTGATAATCTTTCAGCTCCATTCCTGCACCTTCAATTTTTACCAGTCTGGCATCTCCAACAAGTCCATCTTTATCTGCTTTAACTTTATTTCTTTTTTTAGAAAATTCAACAAGTCCTTGTTTTGCTGTAAGATTAAGGATTGTAGTTCCATCTACAACAATTGCATCTGCTCTAAATGGTTCTCCGTCAGCATCAAGAACTACATTATCTGTTTCCATTCCATCATCGTCTAATTCATAAAAATCTTCACCATTTTTTACTTTTGCAATATACTGTCTTACTTCACCAAGAGATTGTGTATATACAATATAAATATTCTCAAGATTTACACCATTCGCTTCTAGTTCTCCAAGATAGTCATCAATTGAACCAGTTTCAGGATCAAGATATAATACTCTAAATGGCTTACCATCTGGTCGTTTAAAATATGCAAGCTGCATTGCCATTGTAGATTTGCCTGTAAACTGTTCTCCATATAAAATCATTCCTAATTTACTTTGTGTTACTGATGCTTTTCTTGCTTTTGCCATTAATAAATTCCTCCAATTATATGTAATTATTATTTTTATATTAGGAACGCCATTTCTGACGTTCCATTGCTACTCATGAATTAAATACTAATTAATCCCAAGCATCATCATCTCCGTCATCGAGATTATCTACATTTCCCCAATCATCAGACGTTGCTCCAAAACTTTCTTCTGCCTTATTAGCATTTCTAATTTTTGCGATTGCTTCCATAACATTCTCTTCTGTATAAAGTTCTTTGTCGATAGAAGAACCTTTTGCGCCAGTAATAATAAACTCACGTTTTGTTGGAGCAGATACTTTCTCGATCTTATCTTCTTCTCCCCACTCATCATCGTTTTCTACTGTTTCAGTCTGAGTAGCAGAAATCATATGTCCACTAACTTTGATTGCATTATATGGTTTTAATGATTTTCTAAATTTATTTGCAAGTGAAGTATCTTCAATGACAAACTCTACATCTTCAATATTGCTATATGTAACAATTTTCGCCAATACAATGAATCTTCCTGTAGGTTTATCATTATCTGATTTTTCCTGTTCAATTCCCATGAAAATGATTACCTGGTTGAAGTCATTCTGTTTTTCAAACTTTTCATCATTAAAATCAATATCCACACATAATGAAACCTGATTTGGAATTAGTTTTGTAGATGTTCTTTTGTTACCGTTATTATCAACAAAACTGCTATAATCAATGTTTCCTTTAATGAATACACTTTTTCCATCTTTCAGATTATCTTTAATTTCCTTACAAGCATCAAAATCTGTCAGAATTTTTTTATCATTTACTGTTTTACCTTCTGAGTCAATTTTCTTTTTCACTCCGATATTTTTACCAATTAATCTGAATCCTTCACGATTGTAAGTAAATCTATCAGCCCAAGGAACTTTTACCGTTTCTGGTTTATCACCCTTCTTCTCTGCTCTCTTATAAAAGTAAACATATTCCTGTTCCATACCTTGAAGATTAATATATAATGTTTTACCATCTTCGTAAGTTGCTCCAAAGTTAAGCATTCTCATCTCTCGATTACTCTTAGTTCTGAGTTCTTTGTATACTTTGTCTTTATTCATCCCAGTAGCAATTGCTTTTAACTGGAATGCTCCTTTTGTTTCTGGTAAATCAAATAATCTTCCTTTTTTCTTTGTGTCTGACATTTAAATGTCCTCCTTGTATAATTATTATTTTTTGTAACTCTGTAATGTTGTAGAAATAATGTATCAACATTTATAATAAACGCCCTATCGGACGGAACACGGAATTAAATCTATAAGATAAATTCTATGTCAACAGTGGTTTATGGGTACAAAATCCCAAGGGTATGCTGCTAACCACCCATATTTTGTTTCTCTATTCAGTTTCATTTCATTTAGAATAATGGCTTGAGTTAGCTGTTAGATTCAAATACTACATAAGCAAGTCTTTTTGTATCGAAATATTTATTTGATATTACACAACTTAAATGTATCATATCATATTCAAGATTAAATATTTTACGATTTGACTGGATTGAATTTCCTGGCATCCCTTTTGAATAAAATAAAACGCTTTTACCATCATATTCTATATATGCTTTACAATATGTGTCCCAATCAATGACCTCTATGATTCTTGATTGATGATCTCTAATGTTATTCTCTTTATCAATACTTAGATTCGTTTCAATTACTTGCATAACATTTATTCACCCTCTTATTATTTCTTCCATGAAATTTGGATTTTAATTATCTTCCTGTCTACCTGACCAATTACATTGAGTACATAACTCATCAAGTTCATTCATATGATTTTCAAGATATTCCATAATATCTTTAACAATATTAATGTCGCAAATACCAATTACTCCCTTTTGCTTTTTATTATCAATATATATTCCGTCTAAGCGATCATATTTTATTGGAATATCACAAAAATCATTAAGAATTCCTTCACTAAGCGATACTGTAATTCCATTTGGTTTAACTACAACTTTTACATTATGAGATTTGTCATATTTCATAATTTTAGCAATATCTTCTATTACGTTAATCATTTATTCTCCTTTTCTGAAACGAAAGCTTCATTTATAAATTCTCTAATTCTTTTAATTCTCTCTGGGCATTTTCAATGGTTTCTTTAAGACTCTTAATCTTATATTCTCTTTCTGTCAAAAGTTTCTTTTCGTTTTCTTCATTGTCATTTGCATAAAACTTATCTTCGAAGTCCCAATAATCATGTTCATCGCCACTCCATGAATGTTCCGATATAAGAAAACTTTTTCTCACCATAATCCAAGGGGCATCCCAATCACATCCATGACCACAACAATGTTTATCTTTTCTATAATCTTTATCCCTAGGACTACATTTACAATATCCCCAATGTCGTTCATCATAACCAAATACAATTTCATATAGAAAATTTGGTTCTTCTTCACATTTCCAATCATCATTTTCGATTTCGTTGTAAAGAAATACATTTACCTTACAAATCAAATAATTATCATCTTCAATTATAATATAATGATTATCATAATCTTTTAAATCGGAACAAAACTCATTATAACATTCACAATTATTCATTAAATCCTGCCATAGTGCAGATACTAAAAATGGAATATTAAACTTTTCATCATATGATTCTTTACATTCATTTTTGTATTTTAATGCATCAACTAATTGTTCTATAAATTTTTGAACAATGGTGTTGTCACTATACTTCATATGTATACATTCTCCTTTCAATATCCTCTCATCTCGAATAATTCTTCTTCATATGAGATACACTCATATCTTTTACAATTATCTACTGTGCATTGAAATTCTCCACACCAAGGACTTCCATCTCCCATATGATCACATGGGCAATGATAATCTTTTTTGCAATATTCACAATTTGTATATTTCTCACATGCCATTTATTCATTCCCATCCCATAATACAAATCTGTATTTCTGTTTAATTTCAGGATATTTCTTATGGTCTACTTCACTCATAAACATCTTATAAGGTCTTACATAGATTTCAAACTGTCCATACAATGCTTGATATACAACCATATATTCGTCTTTCTCTGTATGCTTTGCAATACATAAGATTTTATAAAGATATTCATTTGGTGAATTTACTGTATTTATTGTTTCTCTTTTAAAGTGCTGAACAATATCACCTTGATTAAAACTATTTCGATAACTCATATCAAGCCTACCGTATTGCTCAAGAAGTTCTTTCATATAATTTTTCTTCGCCACTAATAATTTCTCCTTTATGATAATTTATTTGCAAGAACATTTAACGCTTTAATAACTTCAATATTTTCTTGAATATATTGAGGAGCTAGAACATCTTTCATAATTCATCACCATCCTTTATAAATTCAAATTCTCCATTTGTGTATGAATTCAACTTCCACCCTTTTACAGTTTCCCATCTCTTAATATAATTTGGATGTCCATGTTTCTTTAACATCTTTTTATTTATCCTCTTTTTCTTATGCCATCTACATGGAATAGGTTTTAAAGCTTTCATATCGTATTTTTCAGGAATCTTAGACTCATCAATACCAAAAGTTTTATATATCTTTTTATAATCAGTAGGTTCAGACAAAGACAAATTAATGCAAAATGAACCACCATATTTATCTAATCGTGATTTATATTTTGTATTGTATTCATATTTCAAATCATCATCTTGAATATCATTAATTTGCATAATCGGTTTATCACCACTCATTAAATACATTTTCTTAATCTCTTTAATCTCTTTATTATCTTCTCCCATTTTATTCTCCATGAAATTCAGAATTTATTTACTCTTATTCTTTAATTCTCCTTATGATATTCTCCATCTAACCAATGAATACAATTCTCAATCGCATCTTCTTCGTTTCTAAATATAAATCCATTAGGACTACGCCAAAATTGTGATTTATCAATTACAGTTCTATGAACTAAATATGGAGCAAGCTCTTCAAGTGACATCACTCTAAGTCTATCTATATTTCTCATAATTCACCACCTCACATATTGGTTTCTATATCATGTCGTTTCTTGCGTCTCATCCAGTTTCTCCATTACCAAAATTTTCACTTCCATATTTGCCATATTTATTCCCCTTTCTTCTTTATTTGAATATGTAGGTAGGGAATCGAACCCTACCATTCTATATTTCTTCATATAGAATCACACCATGTCTACACTATTTATTTCTCCGTTGCATCAACTACAGTATTTCCTGCACCTTGTACAGTAACCCAACCATTCTTATAATGTGCTTCTGCTTCTTTCATTCTGATTAACTTATCAGTAATAGAAGCACTTAACTCTTTATTTGCTTTTGCCTGAGATTCTGATGCAATTCTTGTTTTCTCAGCATCAGCTTTTGCTTTTGTAATCTCAATATTTGCATCTGCCTCTGCCTGTAATTTTTCTATTTGTTTTTGTACTTTTATTTTCTCCTGTTCAGCTTGAGCCTGCTGTTTTTCCTGTAATGCAGTAACACGATTGTCAATTGCTTTTTTCAGCTTTTTATCTGGGTGAACATCAATAATAGATGCATCGAGAACTTCAATGCCATATTTCTTAGAAAAGTCTTTATTTAAATAGTCTGTAATAGCTTCGTTAAGTTTGGTGCGATTACCAGAATAAATATCCATCATAGAATAATCAGTTGTAATTTCAGAAATTTTAGATTTTAAAACTGTCTTTACACGATTTTCAACAATATCTTCACCATCCATACCTTTGAATTTTTTATATGTATCAATTACTTGGTCTTCAATATATCGGTATGTCATCTGAAAACTAATTGCAATACTCGCATCATCAGATGTAGCAACTTTAAATGAATCATCTCCTTCAGAACCTTCTCTTTTATCTTTTGATAATACAAGAATTTCATTGCTTGTTGAAAACTCTTTCATATATTCCATTGGTGGAATAAAATGTGCGCCTGGTTTTAATAACTTGTCCTTTACTCCACTAGCATAGGTATATGTTATGCCTACTTTACCAGTACCAATAATTTTAATATGAGAAATTGTAAAAATTCCTCCAATTACTGCACATACAATTACCAATCCTGCTACTACTTTACTTTTTACTGATTTTTTCTTCATTCTTTATCCTCTTTCTTTTTATTCTCTTTTTCGTTTTCATAATCATCGTCTTGACGATTAATATGCATTTCAATTTTATGGAGTATCAACCAACCAATTGAAAATAAGATAAGTGCGCCAATTGCAAAACCAACAGCACTTAATAAAAATACAACCCACATATATTCATCACCACCTTTTTAATATTACATTACCTTGTATCATCTGGGATTACTATTTCAACCATTGCATCTTTCTCTAATTCAGTTTCTTCCATCCACGATACTTCAATACCTTGATTCTTAATCTTAATATCATTAAACATCTCCTGAGAACAAAATCTTGGATTTAGCTGAATTTCCTTAATTTGTACCATTTCTACTACATTTTTGTCCATTTTTACTCCTATGAAATCAGAGTTTCATTTGTTACATAATCCTCTTCTTCCTGGCAATTGATATGTATTTCTCTGTGTATTCTTATAATTATTTTGAATTACTTTTATGCTCTATTCCTCCATTCATTCCGTAACCTAAAGAAAAGCATTTTTCAATTAACTTTTCATTGATATATTCTCCATGAGATAATTTAATTAATTTATCTCCTAACGGCTCTTTATATTTCATTTCATGATGCCATCCATTAATTCGATTTCTAATGATAAAATCACTATAGTCACACAAATACATTCGTCCAATCCATTCTTGTAAACAACTACTCCAAGGATAAACTGTTACAAATTTAATTTTTGCTTCGTTAAGCAATTGTCTAACTTTGATATCGCTGACTACAATTATGACATCTACCTTACCTATATTCTCTTTTATATAGTTGATATAGTTATTTGGAAAATCTGGATTATCGAGATTGATAATCTGTTGTTTGAATTGTTTTAGATGCACTTCGACAGGCATAAGATGTGAACTTGATTTCCACCGTTTACATTCTTCTTCGATTTCCTCTTCATTTGGTAATCGTCTTATTGTCTTAAAACTACAGAAATTTACATCCAAGATATCATAATCTTTCATATGCTCACTTGCGTATGTCTTACCACAACACGTATAAGCACTGATAACTAATGTATTTTTCATAATCAAGCTTCTCCTATATCATCATTCACTTTTGGAATAAATCCAAAATATTCTTCACAATATTCAGAGCAATCAACATATATTTTGCTATTGTTGTATTTCTCATTATCTTACTCTTCGTTTCTCCATCATATCTAAAAACAATAAATCATCTTTCTTTAAAGTAACACAATACTTCCATTTATCCATTAATTCTCTTGCATCAAAACCATGTGGAACTACAACATGATATCCATTAGGTGTACTTTTTACTTCAACATCTTTAATTCCTGAAAACTTATAAATATCATTAACAAATTCCATTACAAGCAAACCATCATTCACATCAAAATCAAATAACCATTTATTTTCATCTCTACTACATTTTTGTTGAGCTGTAGAAGTAAGTATTCGACTAAATTTAGTTATATTCGACTCATCTCTTAATAATCTAATAAGAAATTCTTTTCTTATCTTATCTTCATTTCTTGAATTAACAGTCCTATATAACCTTGTCTGCTCACCATCTACACCTTTCTCAGCAAAATTTTTGAAAGCTTCAAATACTTTACTCTCATTCTCTTTATATTCTAAAATCGGTTTTGTTCGTTGTTTAAAATTAAGAACATTTCTATTATCTTTATTCCTAGAACAAAGTAAATATAAATACAAATCTGACATTTAACCATTCTCTCCTTCTAAAGAAATGTACGTTTCATACTTTACAATTCATCCATCAAATTACTAAACTCATCTGAATGTTGGATTTCTACTAATGGACACCAATCTGGCTTAGAACACAATTCGCAATATTCATTAACTTCCATATATTCAATTCCACAGAACTTATCACCACAAATTTTATAACGATTATCATATGAAGATTCATGACAAAATTCACATTCAAAACAAGTTGTAGGCATATCTATGATTATCATACCTTTTCTATTCATTTTATTTATTCCTCGTCTTTTTTAACAGAACATTAAGCTTTTCATAAAATTCATCTTCACTCAATTCACTATTTACTTTTCTTAATAAGTTTAAAAGCTCATTATATTTATTCTCATAAATTTTCGATTCAAGTTTAAAAGCTAACATTTTCTTTTTATAATGTTCTTCTGCACTAAATTTTTGTGTACCAATCTGTTTATAATTCAATGGAATATTTTTTACAGAAATGTTGGTAATATAATCCTCTGATCCATCTGTATACTCAATCTTAGGTTCATAGAATCCTCTTCTTTCACATTCATCACATTTACAAATCGCAGAAATATAACCTACTCTACCATCACTATTTTCTACAAAATCACCTTCATGAAACTTAATATCCATATATTCCCTCCTTTAATTATTTTAAAATCAAACTTTCATCTTATTTAAATTCATAACACTCTTTTTTCGAATCAAAAAATTTAATCGCATCTTCAACGTTTGGATACCTAATTTCACCATTTTTACATTTTACATAAAAAAATTCATCAAAATTTGATACACTAATTATTCTTCCATGTAATATAGATTCCATTCCTCGTTGTGTGAAAGCAATCCATTTATTTATATATTTTTGAAGATTCATACGTACAACATATCCATTCTGATTAAAAAAATTAATGGCTGCTATAATCTGTTCTGCATTATTCATATTCTCCATCACCACTAAACTCAAACATTTTTAAAATAGTCTTATGTTCTTCAATGAAATTTCTAACTAACCCAATACTTTCCAAAACATTTATTGGATGATACTCACATTCCTTTACTTTAAATGAAAATTCACCATTAAAAACTTTAATTGAAAAACAAATATTTTCTATTGTTTCAAAATACATTACTATACCCGATTTACTGATTTCAACATATTCAAGATTAGAATTTCCTTTTAATTGTTCATTTAACTCATTCCATATGCTACTTATATGACACACCATATTCACCTCAAAAATAATTCTTAACTACCATATTTACCGTCCAGAATATTGAAAATGCAACTGCTTCACCTACGAAAAATTTCAAAACAGCTAATAAAATCAACCATATTGTTAATTCTCCGTTCCCATATAAAGTTATACATTTTGCAATCTGACCTAAAAAGAATGTCCAGAGTCCCAAATAGAGACTCAAAATATTCCCTAATACAAATAATAAATGTCCTACTATCTTTTTAATTGATTTCTTCATTTCTTTTCCTTATTTCTTATTCTCTTTGCGTTTTCTAACATTAATTCATTTAATGTTATCTCTGCTGCATTATACAAATGACTTAATTCAGATAAATTATTTGTAGTACACATATCACTAATGCATTTTCTTAGCCTATCTGCATCATTGATAATATGCTGATAATCACTCAAAATCATCACATCCTTTCTAAAACCAATCAAGAATCATCGTTTTACCAATAGTATTCCCTATTCTTATAATCATTTTACATACAGGAATTGCAATGATACATTTTACAATCGCCAGAATCATAAGTCTTATGCTAAAGGAATTAATACAGGCGATGATTGGGTCTAAAAACAAGAACCATCCACCAAGAACAATACCTTCCATAAAACTAATTACAATGATTAAAACTCCCAATGAAGTTTTAATTAATCCTTTCAATCATTCCACCTCATTTTATAATTTGTTTTACACTTCTTCATCTTGTGGCATCTGGAAATCAATATGACAATCAATGCAAGATTCTTGAATCATATCTAACACTTTAATCGCTTTTTCTTTACTTGTGTAATGTCCTAATCTTACAGAACTGTTTGCATATGAGATTTTAATATCATTTACTTCACTCACAATAATTGTTTTTCCTGCAATATCTACTAATTTTGTTTTATCCTGACTTCTTATTAACATTATTTTCTCCTTTGAAATGCCAATTTCATCATTCAGTTACTAACCCAATACTTTGAATAACTCCCTGTTTAAGAAATTCAAACTGTCCATCAATAATATGTTCTTTTTTCTTAATATAGTTCTTAAATTCTACATTGCTCATGTAATACTGCTTATCATCTTCACCATTCAGAATAAAATATACTCCTGAATTTTGCCATCCAACACTTTTAATTGTTAGTTTCCCATCGTAGATATATGGTTCAATCTCTGTTCCAGATTCATATTTACAATTACGAATCATATCACCATTTTCATTTACTTTTACTTTCTTAGCTTTATTCATTACTTATCCCTCTCTCATATTCTATTCTTCTCTCTACTTCTTCATCATTTTCTTTGTCATTGAAGTATTTATAAGCTAACATCATAGGATAATCAGAATCTTTAGCCCTTGAATATAACATATATTCACACCAATTAGGTTCTCCATTATCCTTAGTTCGACTTATATCTTCAAATAGATTAAAGAAAACATTTTGATATGAATACTTTTCATTCTGTACACAATAATCTTTGATGATTGTAGATTTATCATATCCTCTGATTTTTACAAGAATATTTTCAATCATGACTCTTTTACCTAACCTCACAAGCCATTTGATAAATTCTCTATATGTCTGGTTAAATTCTCTATCTCTTAAAGCAGCATCTACAACTAAAATGTATTCATCTTGTGTATACAACCAACCTCTACTTCTCGTTTTATTACCGTGCCAATCAGTAAGATTATTTGTTCTTTCTCCAAATTCATCACAAGAACTAGAACTGTTATGACCATTTTTCTGAATCACATATACATTCATATCTCTTTCTGAACCAGAAACAATTGGTAAATGCGCTAATACGGTATCAAGAATGTATCGTTTCTGGGCTTGTGTGCGCCCTATGGGAGATACTGTTATTGTTCCCGTTATGTAAGTCCAGTAACTCATTTATTTCACCTTTTCTCTTAAAATATTATAAATATAAATTATTTTTGAGTGCATACATCCATCCAAAATCTTTGATATCATCTGCACAATGGATACCACTTGGACAAATTACATCAATATCATCGTCATCAAGATTAATGCCATCAAAGTCATCATAATATTCTCTTTCATGTGTATTTAAATTACATTTGTATTTTGTATAACCAACATTCGCCATTTCTCGCAAAACAAATAAGTCCACAGCACGTTCAGAATCTTTTTGAATTAAAGTATAAAATTCTTCATCATCAATAGATTTCTTTTCCTTTGTCTTTTTATCAGCAAGTGGTTTATTATCTTTAATAAACTTCCACGCATCGTAACTGCTTGTTGTCCCTTCATAATCAATACACAATATTTCACATATCCATTTAATACAATTATATTGTTTATCAGACATCTGTTTTTCACTCATATGTATTCTCCTTTCTCTGAAAGCAAGATTTCATGTCTTATCTTTTACTCTTACTCTACTCTTAACCATACAATTAATTACATTATCAAGCATTTCTAACATCGCATCATAGTTCCCACTAAATGCAGTTCCAGTTGTCTTTATCATTTGTACAAATAACTGGAATATCCATATATGTAACTGTTCCTTTTGGTACGATAATTGGACAATATTCATATTTATAATCTTCTTTTAAAACCTTTAACCAATTCTGACAATTTTTATTATAGGATTTATATTTCGCTTCTTTCCTGTATATATGTATTCTCTCATCTGTTAAATTTGAATAATCAATAGAAACAAATTTATTTACAATAAATAAAACTCCATCTGCAATTCTATAAACGTCCTAGTAATCTGTTTGTGCTACAATCTCCATACTTTCACCTCTATCCATATTGAACAAATACAACTAATGATATTCTTAACAATTATTTATTAACTCCTTGTATGCCTTTAATTTCTCCGCTAACTCAGGATTATCACTTGCATACATTTCATAACGATTTGTCTGATTCATTTCTTCAATCATTTTGTCCATTTGCTTCTTAATTTTATCCATTTGCTTCTTAATTTTATCAGCCTCTTTCTTACGTTTCGCTTTCTCTTTACGTTCCTTAACACGTTTATCATACACTGATGTATCTATCTTGCAGATAACTTCGGCTGTGGGACAAATACTACATTCATCTGGCGCAAGAATATCTGTGATAGTAAGAATATCTCTATTTGCTCCACTAACTAAAACTTTGTCACCTGTTTTATATATTTCTCCATCATCATAAATTGCATAGAAATATTTCATTCCACAACATCCTTCTTCTATTTCTGCTACTGCATAATAGCCTTCTAATTTTGCCATGTTTTCACCCTCACTTTCATCTTATTTATTTGTTTTTAATCCCTATGTTCAACAACAACATAACTACTAATAAACACAATAATCCAACAAATAATGTCATTATTTATACACCTTTCTTTTTAATGAATTTCTCGTTCCACATCATAAACCTTTATAAACCTTTTTATAATTTCCTCTATCTCTTACAGATACATCTTTGTTTTTCACAAAATTACTCCTTATTTTTCTATATGAAGCAACTATTTCATGCTATCAATAACACCCTCTAAATTCCTTAAAGTATTCTAACGAATACCAATCTTTTACATCTTTATCGTTCACAATTTCAATCAAATCACAACATCGTGCCAACACCATATATTTCTTATTTTCTGTAAGATTATGTTCTTCCGCAGCTTTATTAGCTGTAACATCCTTGCCTAATGCAATAGTAATTTCTAATACCTCTTTATAACCATTCTTATTTCCTAATACTATTTTCTTTTCCAAATAATTTTCCTGCTTTCTTACATAATTTTAAAAAATATTCAGATACTTTATTCTCATTGAACTTCTTAATAAAATTTAGAGTATCTCTTTCTTTGATAATAGTTAATTTATCCATAATAATATATTCTCCTACTTCTTTTTAATTTTTGCACCAATTAATAACATTACTACAAATAAAACCAATAATCCTACAAATAAAATCATTTAACCATTCCTTTCATATTCATTATCTAACCACTTAATACAATCCTCATAAGCGTCTTCATAATCCCCGAATACTCTACCTGATGGTGAAAAATAACTTTCTCTATATCTATATATTTCTAAATAATCTACATATTCGTCAACTGTTCTATAACATTTAATTAATAATGGAGCTAATTCTTCTAAAGACATTGCTCTGATTCTATCAATATTCCTAATTCCCATTAATAAACTTCCCACCATAAATCATAAATTTTTTTATAATTTCCTCTATTTCTTACAGAAATATCTTTACTTCTTCTAACTGCTTTGTTCGATTGTCTTTTATGGTATTTCCTCCCTGTCCCAGTAAACCAATATCTTTTATAATGAGTAATTTCATTTAAGTCTTTTGTATAATGTCCATACTTATCCACAGGAGAAGAAACTAAATGTCCCAATGTATCATACAGATATTTCATTCTCTCTTTATATTTTTTATCTCGTTCTCTTTTTGTACTTCTTCTCTTTTTAGGGTTTCTATTGCAGATTCTTCTGATTTTTTCTGATGGGAATTTATCACACACACCTGTCCAACATAATCTCCCATCTGTTTTTACACAATAACAACATTCTGTTATATCGTCTTCTGAATAATAACCAGGAAAATATTTATCACAATAAGACATTCTCTCTTCATATTCGTCTTTAATATATCCACATTCCTTACAATTCATATAAAAATATCTCCTTTATTGTATTATGTATGAAGTTAATTATCCTTTTCAGAACCTATTTTAATTTTTCAAGATTTCTAATATCTCTTTTTAATCTTCTGAGTACACCCCCACACTTAATATTCTTCTCACTTCTTGATAATCTTGCAAATCTGTCCTTCATTAACGCTAATTTATTTTCTCTGTTCATCATAATATTTTCTCCTTTTATATATTTAATTTGTTATATACAGCCTATAATTTTAGACTTATAATCTTATATTCTCTCTCTTATTTTTAATAGGGTTCATTCTTTATCTTAAATATTAAAATTGAAATTTGAAGCCATAGAAACGATTTTAATAAGGGTTATTTGCTATTATATTTACAGAAATCTCCATTCACAAAATTAAATTTCCTCACTATGTTTTAACATATATTCGCAACACTTAATAAGATATTCTCCAAACAGTTTCATTTTTTCTTCATATAATCTCAACAACTTTTCCAAAAATATCTTTTCTTCCAATCCAGCCATTAACATGACCATGATTATTAGAAATTTGAAATCTTATATTATTTTTAATTGCAGAAATTTTATGTAAATAATAATGACCTTTTACCTTACATAATACAATGTCATTTTTATTTAATTTTGTTTTATCTGTCACAGGAACACATCTTACTGGCTGACCCGATTTTAATTTAGGTGTCATAGATTGTCCAAATCCTACAACAATACATTCTTCGCCTTTTTGAAGATGTTTTGCCGTTTCTGCATTTTCTTTTCCTTTATACATTTTATCCTTTCTTTATGTAGTATATATTGTATTTTAAATTAATTAAGACACAATATATAGTGATAATTTCTCAATGAAACGTTTGTTTCATATGATGTTATACCATCACTTTATCATTGATTTCTTCAATTTTAGTTCTCATATAATATCTTAAATCTTCCCTAAGTTCACGATTACACATAATCTGTTTAATGTCATTTGAAAATTCAGTAACCATTTTATTAACAATCTTATCTGCCATTTCTTCTTCTAATCGTGATATAATTTTCTCTTTTACTTTTTCAATATCAATTTTTTCATAACATTCTTTAAGGATTTCGTATGGAACTTCATACCTATTATCATAGTTAATTTTGATAAGATCCTGTTTTGAAATGTCATTGATAATCTTTTTCTGAATTAAGTCATTAAATTTTTCTTCAAAATTTACCATTTGATCACCTCTCTATTTAGTTGCATTTTATGGAATCTTGAGTAGAAATGCTCTTAGAAAAATTACATATTATCTAAAGCTTCAATGAATTCTTTACCACAATCACAAAATGTATAAATCATAGATTTCATAAGTCCCCAAGACATTCCTGAGTGACCTTGATTCTTCATTACTTTAATACCTGCTGCAATAGAATCATCCTTAACAATTTTAATAATATCTAAACATTGACCTAACTCCATCCCCTCGTACAAATCATCTAATCTAATAGGTACACATCTATCCCATTCATCCCATTTGTCTTGTGATAAAACTTTATGTCCTTCTTTAATCCAATATTTTGTTAGTTCTGGAATTTTCTTTTTATGTTCTTCTTCTCTTCTGATTAAATCTTGTCTCATTTTTTCTTGTTCATTTTTAAATTCTTTAAATGTTTTACCAGTACATTTAATATATGCTTCATCTACTGTCATATCAGATGTTAATTTGTGACCATTAAATTCTCCAAAATATTTTTTACCAGTAGCTTCTGCCTTACTATGCAATAATTTAATTGAATCTTTAAGGGATAATCCACAATCAAAATCAATTTCAATATACTCCATATATCTATTCCTCTCTTTCCACATATGAAAGTTTACTTTCAACTGTTAATATTTTTTAATATCTTCTCTGTTACATGATATCTCTCAATCAAATCAATATTACATTGAGTTTCGCCATTTGCATCACGTAAAGATCCTTTACAATGCGGAGTAAGAAGTTTATTCAACGCAAGCAAAATAATTTTCTGATTTTCGAATAGTTCTTTCTTATAATTCATTCTACAATCTCCTTTAAACAATCATTCCAGCCATTAGCATATCCATCTATCCATTTATTAGGATAATGATTTTCATGATCTTCTTCTGGCGGCGGTTTCAATGGACACCAATCGGGTTTAGATTGACGATATCCGTATATACAGTCAATTAGTTTCATGTCATTTTCGCTATCCCCATTAGTCACATAGCAATATGCGTATTCTCTACTTTTTGTCCTGTATTCTTGACAAAATATACAATCTATACAAGTTTCTGGTGTGTCAATCACCAATACTGATTTACTCATCTGATTCCTCCTGTAATAAATCTCGATTGTCGAAAATGTTTCCTCTGACTTCTACTTTATTGTTCCAATATCCTAATTCATGTCTCAGATAAGTTTTAACTGAAAAATCAACATAAAAGCCTTGATTACATTCTTCAAGTGCAAATCCTGTAGTGTATAACCCGAATTTGACATGTGCATAAATATCCGAAACAGTCTTTACAATATCATTTTCCCAAATCTTCTTGCCGTTTTTATCGCAAAGTCCTGTGAACTGGCAGAGTGTTTTGGAATCAATTTCAATCTGTACTATCTGATTTGGTAATCCCCAGTCAGTCATTCTCTCTTGCAAAATATAGTGATGTTCTGGTACTGGTTTCCGTTCATAGTCCTCTTTAAAACAATAGGTTGTTTCAGACATTTTATAATAATATCCTTCAACCCATTCTCCATTATCAATCCGCTTTCCCTTGAAAAGAATCTCTCTCATTCAACTCACCATCTTTCACAATTTCATAAATAATATCATCATGATAATTCCCGTTTTTATCTCTTATTGAATCTTTTAATATATGTTTTTGACCATTATGTAACTTACAAAACTTATCATAATGCTTTTCAACTCTATTACCACCAATCATTCTCCATTCAATACGATGAAAATGAAAGACAAGTTCTTCTAACTTTTTGTATAAGTCATTACCTATAATTGGATTCCCTCTATCAAAAGAAACTAATCCAAAATTATAGACTTTTGAAGAATAATAATCTACTCTATACGAAAGATAACCAATGAGTTTATCAGCATTATTTACGATTACATAATCAAATTCACCATCTCCAGGAATGTCCTTAATATTAGGATACCATTGTGCCAAACAGCCAGTATAATAAAACATATCTTCTGTATAATATAATTTCTGAAATTCCTTTTCGATTTGATCCTTATATAATATCGCAGGTACTAACATCTAATAAATTCCACCGCCTTTTATAATTTCAATAACCCTGTCTAATACATTTTCTACATTTTCATAAGCAATATCTAACTTTTTATCTCCTGTGTTTGCAATTGTTAAGAAGTATCTCGTTTTTAATTGTTTCAACTGTTCCACGACTTCATCTAAATCGAAAGCTGTTAATTCTTCTCGAATCATTCTTCTAACAGTTGCACACATTATATTCTCTTCTTCGGTATTTGCTTTTGCATAGTTGAACTTTTTAATAAAATCGTCTGCGTCAATTAACCTGCCCATTTTATATTCTCCATATGTGTTTATAATTGTACATTTTGTATAGTATTTGATATTTTCTCAGATATTTCTTCTAATACTTTTGTTGTTCTATTTCCAATGTTGTTAGTGGTTTGTTTTCTTGCTTCTTCTGCTCTCGGAATCATTTCATTTTCCTTTAGATGATATATAAATAAATTGATTTTTGAGTTCTTTAACCTCATCAGATGTTTTAATAAATGGCTGTAAAATTTCATTTATTTCTTCTTCATGTTCAATATACCAATTATTAAATGAATCATCTATAATTTTTGATTCAGCTCGTTTACCTCTTACGAAATCCATATATTATTTCTCCATATATGTGCCTTTTAAGGCATATTTCAGTTAAAAGTACACCTCAAAAGACGTAATTTTTACGATGAAAGGGAACTTTCATCTGTTCTTAATTTTCCCATATATCAATTAAATCTTCATAAATATATATCGCTTCTTTTATTCTCCCCAAGTCTTCTGCACCATATAAAGATAACGATTTTATTTGTTCTAAATTTTCTTGTCTTCTTTTTAATCTTTCTACTTTTCGTTTAAGTCTTCGTAATCCATATTCACAATCATTAATAGATATACTTTTCATATTTAATCTATTACCCTTCCTTGTCATGATTATTAATTCATCTGTTCTAAATTTCTCCCTTTGCTCCATAATTATCAGCAATAGTCCAATCATCACACGCCATATTCTCAATTGTATATGTAATATCTTCTGAATCTCTGATATTGATAACTCTACCATCGTAACAGTGCATCATAACTTCATTACCATCCAACTCCCACCAACCTGCCCAATGTTTTCTCTTGATTTTGTGTCCTCTTTTAAGTGAAAATAATGCGCTTGCAAAATTCATAGTTTATTTATCCTTTCTTATAATTATCTATTAATATATTCATCAAGATCTTTATAATCTTTTAACATCACAATTGCTCTACATAGTATTCCTTCTATCTCACAATATTCAGCACTATCAGCAATTTCTGAGAGCTTATTAATTACTTGCGAGATTGTCATATTTCTATGAGATGGTTCTTTGTATTCTTCCATAATTTATCTTCCAATTTTTGCTAAAATTTTTAACCATAATTTCTGATAATATAAAATCTGTTTCTTCATTACTTCTTCTGAATTTTCTGGTGTTGTAGTTTCCCATTCTCCAAATTTAATTATCATAGAATTACTACGTTTACCATCTTTTGATTCTATATTCTCTAATTTACTTCCATTTTTGAATTTAATTTTTATGTAAATCACCTCCTTTCACACCTTGAAAAAATAATTTCATCTCCTCCACCGTATTGATGGGTTATCGTACAATTTAGATAAATATTCTTCTGAATATAAAAAATTAATCTCATTTAGCCATCTTTTAAAATCTTCACTATTTTTAAAACAATGACAACATCCTATTCTAGAATTTTCATTACGAAAGATTGTATCTTCCTCAATTCCCTTATACATTAATTCTCTTCTATATTCCATTCCACATTTATCGCATCTGTACCAGAAAACTCTAGGAATAAATGTTTTGATTTTAATAGAGTTCATGAAATACTTGATATATTTTTCTTTTGGGTTTCTTTCCATCGTTTATTCTTTTCTTTCTTTAATGTATTCCTCACAAATATCTACAATATGCTCACACAATTTCTGTGGTATTTTACTTCTCTCAACACTACCTTTTAATCCTTGTGTTCCAGTTCTACTACCTCTCGGAGCAGAAACATGACATGGATCACCATTTTTACACATAGGCAAGAATTTAGGATCAGGATGATTTGTCCAAATATCAGTAGGTTTCATCCTGTCATCTCCATATTTGCAATAAGTCACCGTATAACGTGGTAAGTCTTGCATCCATGTCATCTTTCGCATACCACCTCTAGGATTTTCAATAAAATAAAATGTTGGATTTAGTTCCTTGATTAAGGATAGAACGTGTTGATCAGTTTTATCACAGAATTTTGCATAATCACTTACTGGATCAAGATTGCCTGTTTCTGGATTCTTTCTTCTGTGATGGCTAATAGCCGCAATAGAGAAACTGGTACAGTCTGGACTCGCCCACACCACATCTGGATGTCCAAATTTTTCTAATATATCTTTCGCTGTAATATTATTAACATCATCATATAAATCAATATTCTCAAAATCTTTATTCCATTCTACACTAAAAACTTCATGTCCTTTAGCTTCAAATGCTTTTCCAATAGATCTTGTACCTGCAAATAATTCTAATACTTTCACAGTCTCGCACCATAATAGTGCTGCGCAGCTTACCTCATGAGACTATGTATTCCTTTCTTCTATCAATTATTTCTTTCATCGTAGTCTTGAAAATCATTGATTTTACTGACTTTTGAAAGAAATAACATAACCAGAATACATAGAATTATGTGGTTTTGGGACGCTGAAACCGCATAAATATTAGTGATTTAATATATCACATGAAAGAAATATTTTATGTTACTTCTTATCTTCATTTATTATTCTTGTTAAGGCTTCGATTAATACTTGTGTATTAACATACATTTTAATTTTTGATTCATTTTCCAATATATTTGTAAGTGCAATTTGATATTTTGTTCTTGTCTCTTCAAAAGACACACAGTTTCCATATTGATTACATGCACATTCAGATGGAATATCATAATCTATATGCCCTAAATCATCTTTAAAATGATGACCACAATCTCCATTATATTTTTTGCACACTTTACATTGTTCATTCATAATTTTATAGCATCTCCGCAACTTTCTTCGCAAAAATATCCTTGATATTTTTATCAATTACATCACAAATAACTTTCTCTGTTGCTTCTTTTACATACGTTTCTAATGTTTTATCTTTAATTTTTCGATTTGGATTCCATCTATCTGCTGATACCAATGCTCCAATTCTTTTAGTAACAATCTTTTCGATTTCATCATCAAGATTACCCACAATTACATCTTCGATATACTTGTCCATTGCAAGTTTAACTTTCTGATTAAGTTCTTCACTATCAACTTGCAGATTTAAAATTAATTTTGGTTCTGATTTCTTCATAATTCAACATACTCCTTTGTGTATTTTCTAAATCATTCAATCTTTTAATTCTATATTCGAATTGTTTACGGCAATTCAGTACAAGACCAACCAGTTACTCTCCCATATTCATCTCTTTCTACTCTATTTCCAACCCATTCCACCCAAGATGCATTTTCTCCGGCTAGTTTCTTAAATTTTCTACTAGACATCTTAACAATAATATCGTATACTTTGTCTGGCATAACCCATAATTCTATTTCATATTCATCATTTTTATATATACAGGCAGCTTTGCAATGTTTTGGATATTTTAAATTTAAGAAAAGCTTCTCAAGATTAGTACCAATAATCGCTTTTATGTTTTCAATTTAATCCTCCACTGGTTCATATTTTTTAAATAATCCACCCATCGTTAAATGGTTGAATTTTGATAAATCCATTGCACAAGCCACAACATTATGAGGCATAGAAGCTCCAATAAATTCACAGAGATACTCTGATAATGATTGATAATTAATATCTCTTGATATTTCTTCATCCCAAGGTTTTCTAATCCATCCAATCATTTTCTGATTGTTAATTGTTACTTCTCCTTTATCAAGTGAATATAATACACTACCGTTACTATTTCTCCACCAAGCATCTTCACCTAAGAATTTCACAAATTTTTCTTCTGATATGTCAGCAATCATATCAAATATTTCATCATCCATTAACCAAACTTCATATCTATTACTCTTGTATGTACATATTGCTCCATATTCTTTTGGATAATCCAGTACGAAAAAGAATTGTTCAAGATTATTTCCTAAAATTTCTTTCATAATTCGTTAATCTCCTTTAACCTTTCTGGGATAAAGTCTTTTGTTACTGAAATATGTGGTGCTTCATCACACTTTCCTACATGTAGTTCAATATAAGTTCCTGCATCAAACTTATAATCTCCTACAATCTTCTCAGCGTTATCAATGATACTTTGACCACAAGCTTTAATATGCTCAATTAATTCTTCTCTGTATGTTTTATCATATGTCATATTTTCACATCCATAAAATCGTGATTTCTTTACAAAAATTTATCAACTACTTTTCTAATTCTCTTCTCTCTGTCTCTACCATTACCTAACTCTTTTACCAATGCTTTAATTAATTCTTCTTTACAATTATTTGCTCTTTTTAAAATATCCTCGTATGGTTTTATAACTTTTTGCGTATTATCTTCTACTTCTAATTCCAAAGGTAAAACTTCATATTTATAAAAAGCAATTTCTAAAGCCATAACATTAATTGTATGTTCCAATTCTTCTAATAAAAAACTCATATTATCACCTTATGAACTCAACATATATTCTTTACACAATCTTTTTACCCTTGCTACTGTTCCGACAGGGCAATTTATCACTTCTGCAATCTTCTGATGAGTGTAACCCTTCTGAAATAAATCAAGAATCTCTCTATCTCTGTCTTTTCGTAATCTGTTATAATAATCCTCATAGATTAACTTTGCTAACACATCATCCTGAGATTCACCACTATATCTTTTCTCCATATAAATTTCAAAACATGGTGCAGTATCACTTTCATCTGAAATTGATTTGTCATAATGTAATATTAATGCATCTGGAATAAACTTCTGTAGACTATTCTTTCTCCACTTCTCTTTATGTATTTCGTTATACATACATTTGTATGCGTATGTAGAAAATTCATATTTATCGGAGTTATAATTATTTGCTGCTTTACATAACCCAATTGCAGCTAAATCATACCAATCATCTTCTAAGTTGTGATTTCGTAGAAATTTATAAATCAAATTATGATTATCTTCTACCAACCTTTGTGCTTCTCTTGTCATTCGTACTTCTCCTTTCTAATTTTTATAAATGAACTGGTTGGTTATGACCCACAGTCAGTCCTATAAATTAATAATTAATTTGATTTATATATTTATTCTCTAATTTACCATTAACATATTTAGATTCAATCTCCACAGATATTTTATCTCCTTCTTCCAATCCATAATCTATAAAAGAAGGTCTATTAAAAACACCATTTGCTTGTTGTTCATCTGTATATGTCATATCATCATATTTTACAGATATTACCCAATGCCATCGAGGGCAAGTAGCAAACCAATATCTAACATCTAATTTAGTGATAGTTGCATCAACATTTTCATGTATATATTGAACATCTGGAACTGGTTCATTACTGTCATATTGTTTACAACCTATTAGAAAAAATATACAAATCAAGACTATAGATATTTTTTTAATATATAACATATTGTTTCTCCTTTTTTGATGTGTATATTTTATAATTATTCATCATCGTATATGGTTATCATCTGATCCAGTCTTTTCTCCATATTCTTAGATGCTATATCATGTATGAATAAATCAATTCTATTACAGCAATCATCACATAAATGTAATTGTACTGATTTGAATTTGCCATTTGAATGCATCATTGGAATATAATATTTGTCTAAATACTCTGATTCTTTGCCACATAAGTCACAAATATATTTAATCATGTATTATTTCTCCTGATAATATTTTAAATATAATCTTGTATTTTTCTTCTCAGTTCAGAAACTTTATATTCAAAGATTCTAATTTGCTTCTGAATCTTATTTATTCTATCATTTTCATAATTGACTTTATCTTCCATGATACCTTTCGCAAATCCTCGTTTAGTCAATTTATAAGCGAAAAAATCTTTATCAATTTGATTATAAACAATAGTTTTGTTGCTCTTACTTTTAATGTAATCTCTTGATACATATTCAGTTCCATAACAAGCATTTTTATACTCTAAATCATATTTTCCATTTTTATTTAAATTTCTCTCGTACAATTCTTGTCGATCAGGTTCTCCACTTTCGCCAGTTCCGTGCAATAAATAATGTTTTCCATCATAATCAAAAAGAATAGACCAATCTCTCACTTTCGTTATCTTTAATAATGAAACATCTTGAATATTAATCATCAAATCACCTTCTAAAATGAAATAAATTTTTCAACTCTTATGTATAACTAATAAAATATTACTCAAATATAAAGCATATAAAATCAAGTATGTACCACTTACTAAATATAATATTTTTATAAAAACATTAATCCAATTTTCCTTAGACCAGACAATTCCCATGATTGACATAAAAATTCCTATAAGTAATAAATAGACATTTAATATATTCATTGTTTCTCCTTTTCACCCAAATGTAATTACTCCATATGGATATTCTCTGAAAAATTCCGATAATCTTTCTAATTGTTCATTTGTTAATTTAAAATATCTCTTACCCATCCATCGTCTGAGATTTTTTCTACTTGTTATAATTTTCTTGGGATAATTTTTTATATAAAATCAGCCAGAAAACCCATGGTCTTTAGACCGTGGGATGAATGGCGTTAGACTACTTTTACTTGCGTCATTAGAGTTGACCTTGCTGTAATGCGTTTGCAATTACTTAATTTTGGTGTTTTGTAGCCTCTTGGCATTGTGCTAAAATCAATCTTATTTCCGTCTATGTCCATAAGGATTGCATATCCTGTTGACATTCTTCCTTTGATGAAATAATCATTTCCAAAATAACGAACCTTATCAAATTTTCTAAAACCACAAATCTTATCTGTAACAATAGATTGTTCAGAACGAATACCTTTAGTCTTTTGGAAGTCACCATCAGAAACACATTTCTTTTTGTAAAGATTACTCTTTACATTAAAAGCATTTCCTTGTGTTGCAATAGTGCAGGCATCATAATAATGTTCTTTGTCTATACCTAAATGCAAACGATTCATTTTTGTTACATATCCAAAAGTTTCAATAGCATTTGGATATAATCTGAAAAGCTGCTTACGGATAGAATTCATCTGTGTAGCATATTTAAGGTTACCCTTAACTTTACCACTCAATTTGAAATTAATCTTTCCACTATGCAAGTCTTTATGGCAAGTATGACAAAGTGTAATAAGATTACTTTCTTCATCAGAGCCACCTTGACTACGAAATACAATATGATGAACTTCTAATTTGGTATCCTTGTGTTTGCCTTTACAATATTGACAGGTATAGTTGTCTCGATTAAGCACCATTGCTTTAGTATTTTCAAATCCATAATTAGCACCTTTTTGGTATCCCCATGATCTCACTTTTGGGTTAGCAAGAATTGGATTTTTCATAAGGTGCATATCAAACTGACCTGTTTCAAATACCATTTCTGTAATGGGAAGAATAGACTGAATATATTCTATTTCCCTTACATGGCTGTGAAGTTTGCTCTGCATTGTAGGACTAAATCTGTCCTTTTTGATAGAATTAGAACGATTTAACCATCTTGCTTTTCTATAACGAGTTTTACGATTTCGTCTATTTCTACGATACTTTGCTCTTTGTGTCATTTTGTCAGTAATGTCGTTTCTTACAACAACTTCTGACATATAGACAATATCTCCATTGTCTTTACTTACAGCAGTACCAATAGTTCCGCTTCCAGTATCTACACCAAGAGTTAAATCTTGAGTGTAATCTGTTGTTTCATAAATCAATTTAAGTGTAAATGGCTCACGACTCTTAATTTTTGCTTTGCCTTGCTTAAGTAATAATCTTGCAATTGGATTACTACAGGGCATTAGTGGTTTACTATCTTGTGAAATCACATAAACTATAAATAAGTTCCTCCTTATAAATACTCTACCAAATGGTAGGTGATGCGTACTTTGTTGTACTGTTATACTGTTACCATACAACTGTTCCGACTTCAACTCGACAATGATATAAAGGCTTTTTCGCATACATATCACAAGGCTATTCTTACTCTGACCTAACTTAAATATGTATGATAGAGCGATGGTCTGTTGCGTCAACCAAAGGTATCATGACCTAAATATCGTAGTATCCATTTCTGAATACTTAGTCTGGTGAACCATTTAACAGAAGCCCACTACCTTTAGGTGGTGGGTAGTTCACTCTAAATAAATCATTATATTCTGGAACATTTACAAATAGTTGATTATAACCTCGAATTTCACGAGTAAATGAAATTTCTAAATCAGGATTTCCTTGTCCATATCCAAGCTGCCACCAATACTTCCCATATACACATGGAATATTTTCATTGCATGATTTCATAAGGAGATTATATAGATTCTTATCGTATAATCCATCTTCAATATTCTCTTGTGAATTACCTGTAAAATAATATATTTCTTTTGATGCATATTCTTTCATTTTTTTAAACTCTTCATCTGTAATTGGTCTACTAAACCATGTGTGACATCCCACTTTTTTACACCTCCCTTGAAAGATTTCATTCAACTGTTATCACAGCTTTTATATTTCTTCTCTATTCCACATTTTTTACAACGATAAGTTTTCATACGATATAATGGATATTCGTAAGATGTTCCATATAAACCATATGCATAAGTATCAAAAATCAATTCCCAGTCATGTTTACAAAAGCAACTTCGTATATAATTAATTAACCTTTTCATTTGAAATCAACCATTCATCGTATTATTTTCACATTTGCAATTATAAATTTATAATTACAGGGTGTGAATATGCACCCACTATCTCATTTGTAGTTACATTTGAGAATACTTTTCTCATAATTTGAAATGCACCATTAACATCCGCATTGATATATTCTCCGTTATTACTCTTAAATAATCCACGCTTAATACGTCTTGATTTATCGTAATTTTCTTTTATTGGTAACTCATTATCAAGAAAACTCGTTCCCGATGTATAACTTTCTTCTGTCTTAATCAAATTAATTCCAATGCTTTCACACTTATATTCAAGCTTATTAATAAATGTTTCGTATGGAATATACACAAAATTTTGATTAGTGACTTTATTCATTTCAGAATTTTGTTTCCATTTATCGTTCTTTCCTATAACAATCGTACCAATATCGTATTTTATACAATAATCAACAATATATTTACTTGCACAGTGCATAAGGTATTCCATCTTGAAATATCTTTTATCTGTTAATTTTTGCATTTGTTTTGTCCAGTTAATATCGTTTACTGTTTTGGCAATACTTCTTAATCTCGACATTTTCTTATTCCAATATTGATTATAAGATTTTATTCCTTTGCCATTTATAACAATAGAAGATTCTCCTATGTTATTTACCATTGTTACAAAGTTATTTAATCCCAAGTCAATTGCAGCAATTCTATTACTGTTTAATTGTTGAATGTTTCCATCATCCTCATAAACAATTTCAATAATATAACAACCACCTTTAGGAATAATTCTTGTTGATAAATGATGTCCTTTTACATTTGATTTAATCAAATTGTTATAAGGTTTCATTCTCTTAAAAGCAAAATATAAATATCCATCTTTAATATGTGTTTGCATGTTAGTTAATGTACAAATAAATCTTCCATCTTTCTTCTTATAAGCAGGAATTTTCGGCTTCCCTAAATATTTTTCTGGATGCAATGTATAATCTTTTACAGCTACAAGAAATGATTTCCACGATTTACATAATATTTTTGTAACCATTTGAGCAGAATTTGATCCTAACTCTTTAAATGCATCTGTACTTTTCAATTCTTTATTCAAATCCCCATATTTTTTAATTTTTTGAGTTTTAAAAAATTCTTGACGGATAGTATAGTTGCAAAGATTATACATATTCTTTGACAAATAACATAACTCATCACATATTTGAAACATTTGATGATTTCTATTTATTACATGTCGTTCTGATTTTATTAAACTTAATTTAAATCACATCCTTTATTTGAATTTTTCATCTCATCAGATTCCTCACTCATACTCCAATATTTCAAGAAATTATATTGAAAACATTCAGCAGAGAAGTCTGAATAACTCTGCAATTTATCTGGTTTGGCTTGCGCCCTGTAGCAATGACTACGTTTAGGGCAGTCACTACTACAGCACATTGTAATATCAGGCATTTTTATTACCATCTTTCTTCTTACATTTCACAGAATCAGCTTTAATTTTAAGCTGCTCATTATCAATCTTTCTCATCATTCCTCTAAATTTTCCTGTTTGTTTACTTGTAATTCCTATAGTATTTTTTCTCCTTTGTTCTTTGTTTTTTATTATTTTTTCACTAAATACAGATAACTATATCTACCTGTGTTTCCTACTGGTTGAACATTAAGACACATTGCAATATGTTCAGCATCATATATTCTATTTCCTTGTCTATACTGCTTACCAAAATTAATTTCTCCAATTCCACCAACTAATTTGGGTTTATCACCACAAGTAGAATTTAATCCACTTGTGGTTTTGTAAAATTTTCAGAATTGATACTCTCATATAATCTATTGAGAGCGATTTCAAAAGCACCGATTCCAGAAAAGAAACTACTTAATTTCAAATCGTCAAATAAATATGGCATAGCTTTATACAATTCAACTAATATGTAATATAAAACATCTACAACAATACTGTTTCCTGCTTGTTTGTATAATTGACTATTACTTACTACATTTTCAGCAGCTTCAAAATTTTCATCTGAAAAGCCCATTAATCTAAAACATTCTTTTGGAGTAAGTTTACGAATTCTAATATCATTTGTAACTGGCAAAATCGCTGTTTTAAATCCTTCAGGTCTTGTTGTTAATGTAGGTGAATATCCTGATTTATTTACTCTTTTGTTAAATGCATCAATTGTATTTCCATATTCTGCATCAGAATCATTAAATGTATCTAATGCTTGTCTGAAAAATCTTTCCTTTGGTCTATTATCAAACTCATTGACAGATTCAATTCTGCATATGTCTGTTTCTGTTGCTGTCAATGTTGGACAAATATTGCCACCATCCTGTACTCTACCACGTCTAGTTTTCGAGTTAGGATATGATAAATCCGCAACACCACCAATTTCACACTCTATGTAGCCTTTTTTAGTTGCTTGGCGAATTGCGACTTTATTATTAAAATTTTCAATAATGGCATTCATTGCTTGATTTCCAAAACCTTTATAATCTCTAGCTAAAAGTGTATTAGCAACATCTATTTCTCTTTCAAATTTTTCTCCTTTATTAGATACTAAGGATGTGATTATATGAGGTTGTCTACCACCACCTTGCATAGTAGTTAATGTTGGTGAAATATTGTTAGAATCCCATACACCGCCTGCATAACCAGTTCCGAAATCAGGTCTATTTACATTCCCAATAAATTTAGGTGTATTAGATTCCTCATCCGATTTATTTATACATAATGTCTGAATAAATTTCTGAGCCTTGTTTTCTGAAATATAAAACTTTTCGTCAACTTCACTCTCAAGAATATCTTTTAATCGAATACCATTATCAAATGGCTCTGGATATTTGAATTTACCATTGTCTAATTCTTTCTTAATAAAAATGAGATACACACGCTCTCTATTTTGTGGAATACCATAATCCTTTGCATTAAGAACTTTCCAGTAAACGTTATATCCATATTCTTCCAATTCATCTGTAAACAACTTAAATGTTGTTTCTTTAAACTGTTTTCCAACAATATTTTTTACATTTTCATACATCCCAAAATTAGGTTTATTTGCTCTAATTACTCGTAAATATTCCACAAGTAATGAAGATCGAGTCTTCTCAATGTTATTACTTCCACATTCAGGGCATTTATCTCTTTCAGACCAATGCACTGTTAATGGATTATATTCATGTCCACAATCTTTACAAGTCCAAACTGAACCTTTCTGTTTACCTGCCACACTGAAATCCTGACAAGGACTACCTCCACAAATCATATTAAATGGAGAAATGTTGTGTTCATCAATCTTAGTAATATCTCCAAGATTTAATGATTCATCTACATTGTGTATTGCACAGTATGATTTAACTGCGTATTTATCAAATTCACAAAAATTTACAAGTTCCCATCGCTTCTCCGATGAATTATTATTTTCAACTAAATGACTCAAATTCCCTTATTTTATAGGGAGTTGTACAACTACTTTATCCTAGAATTTACCTAAATTCCTTTCTATAAATTCTGCAATGCTGCGTAAATCGGACATTCGCGACTATCCGATAAAAATAATATTTCTTTGTTCTTGGAAATAATTTGGGTGATCACCCATAAGAAACTTACTCGATATGTATTAATCGTCCCATGAATTAGGATTCATAGGACATTCAGGACATCTACAGACTAATTCTCCATCTTCGTCCACGTAATAATCATCACCATAACCGCTACATTCATAGCAGTAGTCGTATGGATCTTCTTCATAATCGTCACACATAATTACTCACCTGTATATAATTCTGGTAATGGCATCCATGCGACAATTTTACTCATTACTTTCATTTTTCTTCCACCTGTTCCATGTGTATACCAATTTATCTTTTCCTTAAATTTCATATCTTTGTATACTGTTTTTACACAATAAGCTGAATATATTTCATCTCGTTTTGTTTGGATAAGAACATTTTTTGATTCATAGTTATTGTTAAATGATGATTCATATACTAATTCCATACATGGTAAACCATTATTAATCGAATTCCATTTTGGAACATAATGTTCAAGAGCTTGTTCTGCTCTAAATGTAGGTATCAATAAACTTCCATTTGTATATATTCTTTCTTTGTCTAAAAATGAATATTTGTCTAAAAATTGTTTCATGTTATTTGGAAACTGCATCATTTCTCCGCTCATTCTTTCACCTCTAATTTCTTCAAGTCTTCAATACTCCAAGGTTTTTTATCTTCCCATTTGATAAAATCAAAATTAATATCTTTTAATGAATCAGGTACTTTTCTAAGGTTAACAGAACTTTCTACTTCCCATTCAGTAAAACTATTATTTATATATGGCATTTCAGAATATATAAAAATTAATCCATTTTTATCTCTTGCGATATACATATAATCTGGTTTTATCATATCAAGATATAATTTTTCATTCTTTGTAAGAGTAGGTTTTTCGACATATTCCAATTCGCACCATTTTTTAATCTTATCGGAACATTCTTCATATTCTTTTACTTTAAAAATACACTTATCACATTCAATACTTTCACATGGAACAATTTCATTATTTGCTATAGTAATAGCAATACTATCTCCTCTACAAGCAATGTCAAATATTTCTTTGGCAAATTTTTCTTTGTTTTTCATTCATTCTTCCTCATTTTTTCTCTTTGTTTCCTCTAAACCTAATTCTCGTTGTTTCTCTGCAATTCTTAATCACTTTTATATTTCTATTCTGTACAAACATTTATCTCTTCCTTTTCTTGAAAGCATGATTTAGCACATTGTAAATTCCTTATAATCTACGTCATTCATTTCCTTGCTTTCTTTCTAATTCTATTTACTTTCACACATAACCATTCAAAAAATAATTCATATATTTTTCGTTTTCTACTTCTATAAACCTTATTTAATTTCATTAGGAATCCTTCTAATATATTTACTTAACCATAATAATCTAAGCTTATTAGCTGTATCGTAATTACAACCTCTAATGTATTTACTTAACATATCTATAACAACATCATAAGATTTAATATTATACAATCTCATAACATCCATTCGTGAATTTCTTGGAATATGAGTAATTAAATTATTTCTTTCTTTTTCTAATTGCATAATTAAAATTTCATTCATAATATTCATCTCCATATTCCATAAACTATTCTCCTTTTATCTAATGTCATATTACATAAAATTCTTGAAAGATAAACAATAATCCACTGGATATCTTCATCTATGTCTTTCTCATATTCCTTGATTTTCTTTTTGATTTCATCTTTATTTAAATGTTCTCTTTCAATTTTATCCTCTAAATCTTCTTTATTTTCTTCTATCGCATAGTCTCGCCAATATCCTTTAAAATCCCATGTCGACACAATAAAATAATATAGTAGAACAGCAATTCCATTTCTTGTTATTTTCCAATTACCATCCTTCATAGGAACAAACCAGTCATATTCTTTAAATTGAGGATTATATTCTAATTCTTTGATTGCATCCATCAAAATTCCTGATTTTTGTTTACTACTCTGATATTCATTATCAATTTCGAAATAACTTCCCATGATTTATTACCTCAAATTACATCTTCCTTGTATTCAGACATATCAATAATCCAATAAGATTTACCTGTATTTTCATCAATGCCTTTGATATCTAGTGAATGTAGAAATACAATCATCCCATTACATAAACCCATAATATAACTATTATAAGCGTTACATATTCTACATAATCTATCTGTTGTTTTATTGAAATAAACACGATAACTTCCATATCCATTTTTAAAAACCCATTCCATAGTAGGAATCAAATAAAAATCTATTACACCATCATGAGTCAAACTAGATTCATGGATATCTTTATTATTCCTATGATAATAGGCATTTAAAGCTTCGAAGGCATTGTCATAATTTTCACTATACCATCCCTTGCATATCATTATTATATCTTTATATAACTTTTCACTCATAAATTATTTCTTCCTTCATTCATAAAAACAACAATTTTTCAAATGAAACTGCCGTTTCAAAATATTACTCCCAATCAAATTTCTGTCCACATTTATCACAATATAAATCTGACTTAGAAACTCTTTCTCTCCCACACATTGGACAATTTCCTCTTGAAGTATAATAATTTCCAGAAAAATCAAGAATATCTTTTATATTATTTGGCTTCATTGGAATCTGTTTTCTTAATGCTTTGATTGCTAATACTAAAGCTTTTTTATAATTCAATACCGATAGATCAGATCGAAATCTAAGACAATTAAAACATTCATGTAATTCAACCATTGCTTCTTCATTATTCATCATTTTCATCTCCATCATCTCCTTTCTCAATCCATTTCCACCAAAGAACGACATATACAATTCTTTTAAAAAATAATCCGTAACACTCTTTATGGATTGAATCAAAATTCTTTCGTCCAATCTCCATTACTCGTTTTCGTGCTTTATCTAATGTTTTATATGACTCTTGACATAAAAACCACATATTATTTCTCCTTTAATCTCTTAATTATAATTTCTAAAGCATTTACAATATCTTTATCAAGTGTTTTGTGTGAATTCTGAATAAAATTTTCAATACGTTTAATCTCTTTTTCTTCTATTATCATATCACTAATTATTTCAATAAGTTCATCTACATTATTTTTCCAATTGGATGAGATACATAAACTACGTTTACATTTTGTATTATCTTTACCTAATTTACATTTTTTACATTGCAGACATTTACAATTTACAGAAATTTTATAGAATTCTTCAATAAATTCTCTTGCCGTCAATTCCTTTTCCCTAATCAATTCAGATGCTTCATAACATTTATAGTCTATAAAATTTATTTCTGAACTTATACGGAAAACGTCAATAAAATAATCAGGTTTAAATTGCAAAATATATGGAAGTGAAATTGAAGAAGTAAATGGACGGATATCTTGAAATCTTTGCTTCTCTGCCTCTTTGAGAATATTTTTGCGTTCTTCTTGTGTTCTAATTACAACATATGTATTTTTTAAATCAATCATTTTCTATTATCCCTTCTCATGTATGAAATTTTTTGTGTCACAAAGTGTTGTTTTATCTGTGAATAATCTTGAATATTTACATTTTGTGAATGGAATAAAGATACATTCTCTTAATTTCTCTCCGCAAAATGGACAGAAATTATAATCACTTTTGTTTTTATATTTTCACATTGACTACACATAATCTCTCTTAATATTCCTCAACTAAATTTTCATGATCTGAATCTATAAGAACAGTATTGTTATAATCCTGAACTTCTAAATTTGTAACTTCATATTTTCCATTTACAAAAACATCCTCATTAGGAATAGTGACTATAGCATCAGGGTTATTACACTCTTCTAATTTTTCTATTAATTCTCTAACTGTCATATTTATGTTCTCTTCTTAAAATTTCGATTTCATTAAAATTCTGATGATATTTCTTTCATATTCACACCAATACAATATTCTGTAGCTTCTTCTTCTGTTTTAAATAGCATAGATTCATTACGATGTTTAACATTAATGTTGAACCAATTATTTCCTATAGGATCAACATTATATCTTATATCTATTTCATTTTTGCCTATTGAAGCTATAACCCTCTTTATCTTTACTTTACATTGAATTAATGCATATTTTGAACTTTCTTCAAATCCCTTTCCATCACAAGCAGGACATGGAACTCTATATCCCTTATAAACAATCTCTGTTTTACCATTGCAAATTGGACATTTATATACTGTTTTTTCTCTATATGTACTCCAACATTCTTCTCCTAATTCAAACTTATTATTTATCGTATACATTTTTCTCTTCCTTTCACTTGCTCACAACACTAATCAATTTTACTACTTCTTCTTTTTACGCTTGATATATTTGTTTTGTATCCATGTAATTTATAATGGGTCTTAACCCTCAAATTCATGAATAACCAAATTACATGAATTTTAGTGAGTGCTTTTAAAACCTCACTTTTCAGGTGCAAAACCACCTGTAGCCTTTCAACTAATTATCCCCATGTATAAAACTTCGTATATAATACTGGCAAAGGAGTGTTACCCGATTTTATTTTTATTCTAACCCTTTTCCATTTCGTATAATTTTCTTACTCAGAACCTTCTTAACTGGAAATTCAACTGGACATTTATCCACTGTTTGAATCGCTTGTACTATCACAGGTGAGCAACCAAATTTTGTTTTACAGAAAATCAAATCATCTGGAAGAACCGTTTCAGAAAACTTCATCCAATTCTCTTTATTAGGGATTCTCCATATATAAATCTTCTCTGATTTATTATTAGGATGTTTTCCATAGATATATGTTGTCCTTGTATTTCTATATGATTCAAGGACATTACTGTTATCATTCTTTTTAATATCTACAATATTAACTTCTGCATCTTCTACATTATTCTCTTTCAAGATAAGATAATTAATATAACCATTAATCAGAAATCCATCTGGATTAATTGTTATGGCTCGTAGCTTTCCTTTTTTATATTTCTTCCTTTTTGTTCTTACTTTCTTTTCTGATGGAGTAGTTACTGCATATGATTTTGGAATCTTAATATTTGATAATTTAACTGTTGTCTTCATGATTTATGTTCTCTCCTTTCTAAAAGCCAATGAAAGGCATATTTCTTACTATTCTACAGGAATAAAATTATCTGCATCTTTCCATTCCCATTGTTGATTTCCTCTATGATATATAAGAAAAAATGTTGCGCAACCTTTCTTCTTTACTGCATAAACTGTGATTGTTTGTTCTGTTTGTGTAAATCTAAATCTATCTTGTACTTCAAACATTTCATATATTCTCCTATCTCATGATTCGTTTTGTAAACACTCAGTTTCTTCTCCTTCCTGTAAATATTCATCGAAATCTTCTTTCATATATAAGAAATTCTCTTTCTGGTCTGTAAAGTAGTCATCATTTCTACTAAAATAATCAGGGAACCATTTATCCAGGTCTTCATCTTTTTTAAATGAATATGCCACCATAGCGAGTAGTGATTTTATATTGCTTGATTCAAGTAGCTTTGAATTGTTATCTACTTCTATAGTAAGATCGTCTAACGTATCCTCAAAACATTCTAAATCTCTTTCGTCAATATCATCTGATACATTCTCCTTAATAAAACTCAACACTGAATTTGTTGTATTTTCTTTATCTACATTATTCTCTTCAATAACTTCTGTATTATCATTTACATTTTCTTTCTCTGATTTAGATTCTTCTATGTATTCTTTTAAATAATCTTCCATAAGGGATTTCATAATATGTATTTTTGTAGATATATATCCTTTATCTTTTGAAGATCGCTCTGCATCTAAATCATTAAATGAACATTCATTTACTAATTTTCTTGAAATTTTTGTAGGCTTTGGAATACTTACAAGTTTCTCATTTAAACCATTTTCAAAAGCTGTTAAAAATTCATCAAATCTACTATTATCAAGATTATATTTCTTAAACTCTTTAAAAAGTGAAATCCATAAGAATGAATTCTTCTTCTTAAATAACTCCAAATGTCTATCTTCGACTACTTCTTGTAATTCATCTAATAAAGAATTTAATTTTTCAAAATCTTCTTTTTTAGAATTCGTATCAAGAAACATTCCTTGCCTTTTAGCATCTTTTTTCCAAGAATCAAAATGATTTAAAAACATCAAACTTTCAATTACAATTCTTTCACTTGTACCATTGATTCTATCTTTTCCTTTAAATGACATACAATCTTTAAAAAATCTATGAGCAGCTACTTTCTTAATATCTCCTGCTACTGTATTAATGTATGTAATGGCTTTCTGATTACCATTCATATTTACCTGTCTATTATATCTACGGATATGATAACCAATTTCATCATCTGTACAATCTAAATGTTTTACAACTAAAACATTGTAATTATCAAAAATCAATTTTAATTCTGGTGGTAAATCTGTATAACCCTTACCTCTTAAATCAAATTCTTTTATTTTTTGAATAGGATTTCCCTCATCATCTACTGTATTTTCAAGATACTTTATTATTGGATTTTCTATGTTTTGTCCCAAACAAAACCCACCCATCACAAAAGACTGTATAGTTGTCAGCCTTTGTTTTCCATCTATCAACCAGTTAACTACACCCATTTCTGTTATTTGTTCACATAATTTTATTGGATCAAAATCTTCATTTTTTACAATAGTTGATATAAAACCATCTCTATAGTCATCGGAAAACTGATCTGGATCTCTTTGTTGTTTATGGTCATCTCTAATTTGCTTTAACCTCACAGCTTCCAATAAGCTTGATATTGTATAGGTGTCTCTTTTTGTCTTATCTCTTCCTACTAATACGCTCATTTCACTCTTCCTCGTCTTTCAATAATATACTTATGTTTTCGTACAGTCGGAATTCAGAAATTGCATCACGATATTGAGAATAGGATATTCCACATACTTCTGTAATATTTGCTACGTTCCTACCATCCATTATCATTTCTGCAACTCTTCTATTCTTCTTAGATATATTCTCTAAGAATTTTTTTACACGCTTATTTTTTTTCTCGTCTATCATTTCTTCCTTTAAATCTAATTTCTCATCCAAATCAAAATTTGATTTAATTTTACTATGTCCAGAGACTTCATCGTCATAAATCTCATCTAAAGACATATCAGGAATCACAATAGCCCTTTTCTGTTTTTCATCGTAAAGAATTTTACCATTCTTTACTAATACATTTGCTCTCACTCCCCTGTGTCTATCTCTTGACCATTCCCAAAAAGAGCGATTCAAATTTGAATATAAAAATGTTTTAAATTGTGCATCGCTATCGGAATTGTAAGAAATCACTGTTTCCAAAAGAACTTTGATTGCATTATCGTAAATATCATCCAAATCCTTTTGAAATACATCTGGTTTATGACGAGTAATTTTGTGACATAACTTTTTTAATTCTCGTAAATCATTGTCACAATATGTATGTATGAGCTTCATCTGCTCGTCTGATAAATTTTCTAATTGATATTTCATCTTTTCAGTAGATGCTTTATGTAATTCTTCTCTTGTCATACTGTCTTCTTATCCTTTCTTCTAATCGTTTTCTTATAATAATCATCAAACTCACGAAAGATTGTTGTGCGTGGTTTATAATCTTTATATTCTCTTTCTTTCACTTCAAAGATTAATTGATTGAAAGGATAATTCTTTTCATAAGCTTTTAGCAATCCATTTATGTAATTGATATTCTGTTTGACCCTTGCACGAGATTTTAATATCTTATAAAATCTTATACCAAGGTACGGGTACATATACACAGGTGGATTTCTAAGTAGAATCCAATGCTTTACGTCTTCAATCTGGTTGTCATACTGAATAACATTCGTTTTGAAGTTATTCTTCATACATAAAAGTTGCTCCCGACTAATTTGTGGTAATGAAGATACAGATGAAACATAGGTTTCAATCATCTTTAAATCATCTATTGGTAGTGGAATTTCCTTTAAAGAGTGCTTTTCAAACTCTTCTTTTCTCAAATTCTCATCTATCACATCAGGGTTAAGAGAAACTAAATCATCTACACCCTCCAGATAAAAAGATTTCTGTTGCTCTTTAGGGATATTATTCATTAATATTTTTTGTGCGTCCCTAAAGCTCCATTTACCAGCAACGGATAGTGAAGTACAAGTGATATACTTTCCTCTTGCTTTATAAATGTACTTTTTACCATCCGTAATCCTAAAGCTTTGCATCACAAACACCTCCAATATTTAATTTTGGGTAAACTTAATAGACCTAGAGTCTATATAAATATTCTCTAAGAACTATTTGTTTTTAATTTTTATAAACTGGAAATAAATAGATTAGCTATTTTACTTTCAAGACTTGCTTTTTATTGCTAGAAGTGCGATAATAAAGAAAGTGTTATATGAAAATATAGCACATTGTATGTATTTGCCGCCCAGAGATGTTGCCAGCATCGTTTGTATGGGTGGCATTTTTTATTTTATTTCCTTTTTATGTCTCATATTATACGCCGAACGAATGTTCTTGTCAATATGTTTTGGGAAATTAACATTTCCATCTTTTTCCTGCAATATAACAAATGTTAATCTATTCTATTTTTCTTCTTAATAAAATAGTATTAAGTTCCCCCATTCGTTTAGGTTTATGAATATTCTGTGGAACTGAAAAGGCTTTTACTTGATTCATAAAATCATCACCTTCAAGTCTGGCAAAAGATTTACTTTTTTGAATAATTTCTAATGTTTCCATTCTTGTCTTTTTTCTAAACGGAATGATGTTTTCTTCTTTTTCTAAGTTTTGCGTTGAAACTAATGCTCTTGTATTTGGATCAATTAATCCTGCTTCAACATATTTTATAGCTTCTTCCAAAGTCATTTCAATATATGGCATATTGTTCTCCTTTCCTATCCTTCAAAATTAGCAAGATAAATTTCTTTAATTTTTTCTCGCATTTCTTTATTTTTAATGGCACCCATTTTCTTAATGATTCTTTTTTCTGATACCTGTCTAAGACATTCAGCTAAAATCATTGAATTATAAGGTAAACCATTTTCTTTACTCTTCTTTAATAAAGCATGTGTAGGTTGATTCAAATGCTTTATATTAGAAGTAATAGGCATTGCTATAGTGGTACTTGAAAAAATATTGCCCTTATCGTTCTGAATAATAATTGCTGGTCTGATGCCGTCTTGTTCAGAACCGATTGTATTTTCCCCAAAGTCAATTAATACGACATCATATCTTTTGTATTCTCCTATCATCTAAAGCATCCTCCTTTCTCCACTTGCTTTTCATGGTTTTATTATATACTTTTTAGAGTATACTGTCAAGAGTATATTCTAAAAAATATATCTTTAAAAATATATTTATTTTTATGAAAAATTATGATATTATCATTTTAACAATATATTCTCAAAGATATATTTTTAAGGAGTGAAAAAATGTTATTTTTAAATATAAAAGATCGTGTTAATAAGTATTTTGAAAACAAAAATCAATTTGCTAAAGCTATTGGTGTGGGATTTCCTGCTGCTTGTAAATTATACGAAGGAGAAACATCTCGTATAGCATTTGATACGCTCGAATCTTTATGTCGAGAACTTCACTGTTCCCCTAACGATTTATTCATTTCTGATAATCCAGAGATAATGAATTATATTAAAGGCGATACGGAATAGTACCGCCTTATTTTTATACATTCCAATTTCCATCTTTATCATATAAAAAGCTCATTCTATCTTTTGTCTTCTGCATCCTTTCTTTTTCAAGACAAATATAAATCATAGTAGTGTGTAAATCAGCATGATTAAAATAATCCTTCAACTCTACTAACGCTTCACTTTTATTTTTTGCTATCTTATAGTATCTATTACCCATAGTTTTTCTAAGACCATGAACACCAATTCTTCTCTTAATGCCAACAGATTTTGTTGCTTTGTTCATGATGTTTTCAAATCTATCCAGGCTTATATGTCCATGTGGAGATATAAAGATATAATCATTCAAAGAAACGTCATTTGATATGCGTAACCACTGTAACCAATCTTCCAATGCAAATTTCAAATCTTCGTTCCATGACAATTCTACTCGTTTTCCAGTACCACCAACGTGACAAGTCTTTTCAGGAATAAAATCTTTGGTTAATCTCCATTCCCAATCATCATCAAAAAACGTACTCCATGTAAGCTTACAAAGATCTCCACCACGCAATCCTATATTAATTCCACATATAAACATAGCAAGGTTTCTTCTAGCCATTGTTTCTTTCTTAAAAGTTGTACATTTTTCAATACATGATTTAAAATAATTGGCAACTGCTGAGATTTCTTCTTCTGTATGAAGTGCGTCTGTCTTTGTAGACTCTCTATGTTTTATCTCTTTCTGTCGTGTAGGGAAATTATACATCTTACATTCTTCAACAATATTTAATGCTACTAATCCATTCATAATTCATCTTCCTTTCTATGCTACGCTATCTTGTTCCGTAGATTCTGTTCCTTTTAATAAGAAATTATCCCAACTATGTTTAATCTCTTCATCTCTAATCTTAACGGCTTCTTTTCTTCCAGAACCACTTCCCGCTGCGGAATTATATTTTACACTTCTTGTTGCCTTTCCGCTTGGTCTGAAAAATGTAATAGCCCAATTTGCTAACTGTTCTACGCTTACATTTGCTTCAATCGTTTTTTCAACAATAGGAACTAAACTAATCATATGTGTTTTTGTATAGATTCTCTTAGCTGTCTTTTTATCCTCTATTAAATCATGAACTTCAATAAGCCTGTCAAATACATTGTTTAATGTTTTTTGTTGCTCTGGTGAAATTAATACATCTTTCATGTACGGTCTGAACCAAGATACATTCATACATGGTTCTTCTTCTGAATATAACATTGCATGAGCTTTAACCGCTAAATCATCATTTGTATGACCGTCTAATGCTTTTTGAGATAATGCTTTCTTAAATAATTCATGTTCTCCTAATTCAAAAATCTGTTCTTTTGATTTTGCTTTAACACGATTCATTACGGCTGCACTAATAGCCTGTCCGCTATTAAGATTGAAGAAAGTGTTTGATACTTCTTCTGCATCTGCACCATAAGTGAATGAAAATTGAAGATTATATCCTAAAATTGCTTCCTGAAATTCATCCTTTAATTCAGAAAACTTTAATCCATTAATATCTATTTCTCCACATTCTCCATTTGGATATTCTACTTGAATAGGTTCTAACTTATCAAGTTTCCATCCGTCATTAATAAAGCGAATAATTGTTAACAATCTTTGTTTTCCATCTTCGAGATCGTATATATCTTTCCCTTCTGAATTTGGTACTACATTAAAATAAAATGGAGGAACAACCATATCAAGAATTAAAGAATTAATCAGATTAGACTTTTTCTCAATATCTTTCCAGACGTACCCTCTCTGAATGTTAAGATTATCGTTGATTTCTTTAAACTCATACATTTGTTTCGCTTCTCTTACTGTATAGTTTTTATCATATCTTCTTGATGCTTTTATAATTCTAAATTCTGACATTTTTATTCCTCCATTCTAAGAATTAAGCAATTTTTTTAACACCTAATTCTTTTATCAACAAATCTTCTAAATATAATTTACAAATCTTTCTCGTATCTTTTCTCATTGGATAACAAGTTCTTGCTCTTGAACTGAATAAACTTGGGTCAATTTTTCTAAATTCTTCTGAAAGATAATTATAAATTCTTTCTCTATCACAAGGGAATTTACTCCAAATATCCTTTAATGATTCTGTTACAAATGTTGCATATCCATTTGGTTCTTCGTCCCAACCTGCATTTTTAATAATAGAGAAAATAAATTCTAAACACTTTCTTCCGTTCCTTTTTACAATCTCGTATGTAGTGGGATAACTTCCGAGAACACCTGCTTCTCTTGCACCTCTGGAATTTGTATATGTAATATGATAACTTTTAAATAAATCTTCTAAGATTAATGCTGTTTCATCTCCAATAATTACTCTAGCAGAATGTTTCTCTAAAGGCTTTACATGTTCAATTTCTTCATCCTGATTAATAAAATATGTTGCTTCAAATTTCAATCTCTCATTTGTATCTGTCGGAGCATCTAATAATACTAAAGCCTGCAAAGATTTATATTTCAATTTATGTGCTGCCATTAATCTTCCCTGTCCATCTACAACAGCAAATCTATATTCTTCTGGATGTGGAACAACAGTTATCGGAGCAAGCTTTCTTTCATCCCAATTATCGACAAGTTTATTAATTCTTTTATGGTTTCTCAATCCCTGATATTGTTCATCTACATATAAAAGGGATAAATTAATTGCTACGATTCCAATATTATTTTTCCTTGATTTAGAAGTAGAGAATGCTCTTATATTATCCACAACAGAATTGTAGAGATTAATTTGTGCTTCTGGAATAAGCTCATTATCCTTTACGATACCTACTACAGTTGCGTTGTTTTCCATTGCTTTTGTTTTTGTTGTCATAATTTTCTCCTCATTTCTTTAAAATTGTGTAAAAATATGTATCAAAATAAGACACTATGTAATAGTGTTTATTGCTTGAACAGATAACCTTGTGGCATCATTATTTAATTTTCAAAGTACAAATTTCTTTTTGGAATTTCTAACTTGAATAAGTCATAAGAAAGTGATATAATATAAAAACACTTTGACTTAGTTCAAGTGTTTGTTTTTAGGAGTAGATTTTGGTTTGGTCGCTGTGAATCTGCTCCTATTTTGTTACAAGGCTTTAGGTGTTACTTTATATTTAGTTTCAATCGCAACATTTATGTCGCCATTTACATATGCTTGTAACAACGCTTCTGCTACTTCACTATATTTCAAGTTTTCGCTTTTGCATTTATTCCTAAAAGCATCTTGTAAGGATTCTTCAATCTGGATTGACATTGATTTTCTCGCCATTTCGTTTTATCCTCCTTACATTAATCATATTATCATTTTATTTATGTTTTATCAATCATTATTTTTATGATTTAGTTATGTTGCTATAAAAATAACCGTTAGTATTTAACTAACGGTTATCTCTTATTCTACATTTAATTTTCTTCACACTATTGTCTATATTCATCTATAAATTCGCTAAGTTCTTCCCAATCTTCTCGATTTCCAGTTCTTCTCAAATAAGAATTGCCGCCATCTACTGCAACTGATCCGCATTTACAGGTTACGAAATCATGTCTATTTTTACTTTCTATTATATCTCCACACTTTTTACATTTTATTTTGTTACATAAAATTTTCTTCAAAATTATCCTCCGTTATTTTAAGATAACATTCTATTCATTTATTTTATAACTTTTCAATCATCTGTTTTACACGTTCAATTTCTTCTGTTGTATGTGGTGTTCCACCTACGTTCATGTCGATATACCACTGTAATACTTCTCGTTCTGTTTTTAAATCATTCACATTCAATTTTATAGTATGACTATTTAACATTGCTAAATCCGTATATTCATTGAAATAAGATCCAAATACTTTAATTTCATTATTGGCAAATCTACAAATAGCAGTCAATCTTTGCAATCCATCTACACATACAAACTCATTGTATGCTCCATCTGGAACTGAACAATGCCATGATGGACAATTAAAGTATATAATATTTCCGCTTTTACCACCTTTGAGAAAGAACTCTAACCATGCAATCTGCTGTTCCTCTGTCCATACATGTCCTCTCTGGAAATCTGGGTTAAGCTGCAAGTTCATATCTTCTTCCATATCTTTTATCCATCTAGGAACTCTACTGATATTTACATCACATTGATAGTTACCATCTCTTGTGAACTGTGGTATATCACTAAATTTTGTATACTTCATAATATAATCCTTTCTTTGAAAGCTGGATTTCATAACCAATTCATATATCTATCTTTCCCCATATTGAATCCGATTTGTAATAATTTGGCTTTTTTCGCAGCATTATCAAATGACTTTCCACTTGTAACTTCATGACCAAAAGCATCTAAAACCGAAAAATAATAGTCACTTCGTTTAACAACAGTAAAATTATTAAATTCTATACGTCCATTGGCTCTATCCACATGATTCGCTCTAACTATCTCCAATATTTAATACCTCCATGAAAGTCGAATTTAATCCGAATGTCTAATTTTGTTTGCTAACTCGTAAAGAAAATTAGCAGCATCCAAATTATCAATCTCTACCTGTCTATTACCTTCTCTATCAAGAGCTAATTTGACTAATTGCGATTCCTCTTTTGATAATTGTAATGTAATCCTTATGTCTTCACTCATACTATATTACCTCCATAAAATCAGTCTTTCATCTAATCATAATCATATTCGTTATAATCACAGTCTACACAAAAAGTACAACTTATTCCATCACCATAATTTGTAACTAAAATACCACCACACTTAGGACATTTTCCAGCTTCTGGATTACTATATAAATCTTCTGTGAATGTTTCACTTCTTCCTAATTTGATTTCACTTTTCTTTTTATGCTTCATAAACTAAATCCCCTTTGTCATTTCATTTATATTATCACACCATCTCTAAATACTTTATAGGAACTTCTTTCGTTAACCAAACTCCGTTCTCAGATAGATAAAATTTATATCCATCTCGATACATTTGTCCACTATTAATACGATATACAACTTCTTTCCCATGCCTTTTCCCAACATTTTCAGCAGTTTTTATATCTTTAGACAAATGTACATATAATCTACTCTTAGGGATTAAACCATCCTGATTAATAGATTCCACATACTTTTCGCCTGTTCCATGATATAAATATTCTGGTGGTTCTTTTTCTTTTAATTCCACATCTACATTAATAGAATGTCCTTGATTCGCACGAATAAGTGACTTATCACCATTGAAAGAATAACGCTGCTTACTATCAGTTCTCACAATTTCTTCCAACAATTCAAAATTAAATCCATGATTATCTTTTTCAATTCCACTTATCAAGTCATTTACATTCGCCCATCCATGCTCATCAAGTTCAATTCCAATAACATCTGGTTTGTGTCTTAGAATTAAACTCATATATTTACTAATATTGTTTAAATCCATTTATATTTTCCTTTCAAATATCTGTTTCAACTTTTGAATAAACTTAAGTTATCTTTCGCCGTTTAAAACTTCAATTAAATGTTCTTTACATAAACTTAGTGTTGAGCCATCAGAATATTTGATCGTATAACCACCATACATATTTATCCAAAAATCCACGACTTTTACTTCCATGTTTTTTGCCTCATTCATCTGTAACATTAATTCATCTTCATATTCAACCAACGGTTCTTCTACTTTATTCATAATATTTCATCCTATCCTTTCTAACATTTTTTCTACTTTATCAAGTTGCTCTTTAACATAATGAAAACAATCTTTCATTTTATTCTCTAATTGTTTTGTAATAACTTCCAAACCAGACATGCACCGGAGGATTTTTAGCTCCTGGCATTAAAGAACCGCTTATCATTTCCATAACTTGACCAGAATCATTCCAACCATCTGATTCCATTTCTTTTTTATGTTCCATCTTTTCTTTTTCTGAATCATAATAATACTGCTCTATAAACTCTGTATATTTATCTATGCAGTTATCTCCATCCCATACAAATTTTGTTGTATTATTTTTCATTTTGATTCTTTTCACGTAATCAGCTCCATTCTATATTAAAAACAACTTAATCTCATAACATTACCCATAGATTTCTTCCATGATATTCTCTTCTTATATAAGAAATATCATTATCAATTTTCGATAATTCAACTTTTTCAAAAGTTATATTTTTGCAGCCATTCATAGTTCTGTTACTAAATCTATTTTTAGTACATTCAATTCCGTTTGTTAATTCTTCAACCATAACAAAAGTCACTTCTCGTAAATGTTTGATTTTTTGTGTTTCTTCATACGTCATATTATTCACATCCTTTACAATAAAAGCAAATTTTCACATCTATAAGATTCCATTCTCCCTTGCTATTACTTTTAGTTCTTTTGTAACTTCTTGAAGAACAAAATCTTTTTCGAGATACCTTAAATCAGCCATACTTATGATAGATTCGTAAATTTCTTCTGCAAGTTCCTTTATAAGTTTTTTTTCAAAGTTAATATCAAAAGTTCCTATCATGATACCTCCTTATGAAAGCAATTTTTCATCTATTCTCAATTATTGTATGTTTCCCATTATGCTTACAATCTTTTCTGTCACACTGTAAACATCTCTCTTCATGCGGATTCATCCTTGCATAGTTACAATACATCCAATTATTAGATTCTTTTAATGATGGAACTAAATATATATTATTCATACAATCACCATCTATTAAAACATTTTCAACTCTGGCATATTTTCTTGAAGTGCCTTGAGTCCAACTCTTTCCCAGTCAATTTTTGTGCTAGAATCAAATAAGATATCTCTAAGTACACCTGCCGCTGCTTGGTCATCCATTTTCTTTAAAATTTCTGTTGATATAATAACTTTTACTTCCTGTTCTCTCATTTCCTTATACCTCTTCTAACATCTTTTCTACTTTATCAAGTTGCTCTCTGTTCATAGTATTTCCAGTTTTATTCACTTCACTTTGCTCTCAAAATAGTAAATATCTTTAAATTTACATCCTTTTAAATCATTAATATTCAAATAATTATACTCACAATTATCAATATGATTTTCTTGAATATAATTCCATTCCGCTACAATTCGTGGTATTCCTTCATTGACTATCTGTTCATCTGACCAAAAATAATTACACCAATTTGTAAATCCCATCGTCAATCCATTTGTATCTGAACTAAGATTCCCGTGTAGGATTTCTTTACTTTTATAATTGGGACATTTTAATCTTCCATATCTATCTCCACCGTCTATAATAGGCAATTCACCACAAATTGAACATGAAACAACCTTTGGTTTTACCATTTCATTAATTTTATTTCTAAACATTTACTGCCCCCTAATTATTCATTCTCAGTACAACTTTTACCATTTTCAATTAATTTAACTCAATATGTTCCATTAAAATTTCAAAGTTCCATTTTACTTCGTTTATCTGGTTGAATATCACCTATTTTCTATAATTAATTGTTCCTATTTTGCTGCCTTGTGTTAATACCACTTTATGTTCTTCCCAATACTCCCAATCATCAACCTTGAATACATCTATATCGTCTATTTCTATAGCAAAATTACTTCTAAACGATTGTATTTCTCCTATACATACAGGGAGATATGGATTATATTGTTTAAGAATATTTATTAATTCGCCTACCATCATATCTATACACCTTCTGAAAGTTAAATTTTAATCTATTTTAATTTCTATTTTATAATCACATATCGTACTGACCAAATCGCCATCTTCATCTTCAAGCATTGCATTTCCAGAATAGATATCTTTTACAATTACATGAAAATGATATGGATATTTATAATATTTATTATTTTTAGGAATTGAACGCATATATACCTTCCCATTAAATTTAACAAGTTCTTGTAATTTTACCTGTTTATATATTTTTTCCAAATAATCTAATTCAGATAATCCATTTTCATATTGTAAATATAATCTTTTCAATAAAACACTCCTTTTTGAATTAAATTTCATCTTGACATGGTTCTGGAAATTCAGACCAAAATAACACCTTCCATACCGCTATTCTATCTTTCCAACACCATGTAGGGATTTTTTTTCTTCCTTTTTCATCATAAGTCATTATGAAAGTTTTTCTTCCATTTATATTTCCTAATCCATTATATTCACAAGTAACTAAATATTCCTTAGAAAAATCACATTTTGCTGGTGGGGTATCTGCACTTATCCATTTAATCATTTTTATATCATCCTTTCTTAATTTGAAATTTTTACCAAATGCTACTCATCCTATAGTTTTCTCGTTTTAACTTCATGTAATCTAGTTATACAACATTTTTCCATTTTTATTTGACATCTTTTATCATCCTTTCATTCTTCATTTGAAAACTTGGTTTCTTGTTGCTCTATATCTCGACAGTATTCATACTTTCCATTTTCAAAATCATTAACAAAAGTATTTGTAATATCGTTGCCATAATTTAATTCCTCAAGTGTTGTTCCATCTCCACTACGAAGTTCATCAATATTATATCCCTTACTTTCAAAATAATCATTAATTTCTCTATCAAGCATAGTATATTTTTAGATATTTTCATAATTTCTCAACTCCAATCTTTCAAGAAACTATTAATTCTTTCTACATCTGAATTTTACATTCACCAGTCATATACTTTACAATACTAGGTATTCTCTGTTCACTCACATAACAAATAATATCCATATTATTTCCACTATAATCATAATTGTACGGAAAGCTTATAGTATTATTTTCATCTTCCTTCTCATAATGTAAACCATCATCCTGCTTTACATTCCATGTTTCATAATTACTTTTATCTTCAAAATACCATTCAGAACCTACACATTTTACAAATATTCTTGTACCATTAGGTAGTTCTCTTACTTCACTTAAATCTACCTGTACCATAGTGTCATTTCCTTTCTTTTATATTTTTCCAAAATGTATCTATTAAATTCAATCACTTAATTATTCTCTTACCATTTCTACTTCATCCATTTCCCAAGTTCTTTTAAATGATTCTGTAAACGAATCAATTCCTTCGCCATAATTCTTACCTTTTCTTCATCCGATACTTTTTCTTTTGACGCACAAAGATCTAATAAGTCTGGCATTGGTTCGTTTAATTCTGTATAAATTACAATTACAGCATTTAAAAACCCTTCCCAATCATGTGAATTCATTGCCATTTGTGCCTTGTAATATTGTGTCATCATAGATACATCCTCCTTATTATATATTTAATATAATTATATCATATTGCAACTGTCAGCTCCATATCATTTCATCATTAACCTAAACTTTCCATTTCCACTTTTCTTCACTGCTTGCCATGTCATTTTATTCTTAACAATTACCTTTCCTTTAACCCTTTTAAATGTCTTTTTCGGAATTAAAAACACGTTTTTTCCTAGATATATAGTTCTTATCCTCTTTGACTTGAAAGCCTTTCTTTTTACTCCGATAATCCTTACATTATATCCATCCACTATCACCTTATCGGGTACTCTAACTATTCTCTGATTCCTTACAGGCTTGATGTAAATAGCCGTATCAGGGTCATACATTTCTATATATCCATACTTTGTTTTAATTCCCTGCTGCGCAGCCTGTATAGGTACTCCGAATCCAATCAATAAATATCCAATTATTAACCATGTAATTAATTTTTTCATTGTTTTGTTCCTTTTTTTGTACAAAAATAAGAGGTATATTCCACCCTCTTATATTCTCTATATGTAATTTAGTAATTTAACTTCGTTCATTTCTATATCTATTATTTAGTTCTTCCATTACTTCTGGAATATCAGTGATATAACCTTTCCAGATAATTTTGATAGGGTCATTATAAATTATCATTTGTCCGTCAATATTCATTGACACTATATTCCCATCATATTGCTTCATCGAAGAAAGTAAGAATTTTACATTATAATATTGTAAGATTCCTACACTTATATCATCCCATTCTTCCCACTCAAATATTTTTATTCCACAAAATTCTTCTGTATTCATATTTTATTCACCTGCTATTTCTTTAATCTTCCATGTTGTATAATCTCTATTATTTTCACCATCCCAAAATATCACTATGATATTACCTTTCATACACCAGTAATTTTGTTTTCCATCATCCTCCATTTTTATGATTTGCTTTCTAATTTTCATAAATACAGATTTTAAGTCTGGTGCATCAAAACCACTTATCACTTCTGTTTCTTTTGTATTATCATCACGATGAGTCACTGTTACTTTAAACATATTTTATCTTCCTTTGCTTGAAATGCGGTTTTTATCTGGTTTTATAAACCTTCCTGCTTCATAAACCTCGCAACTTACTATCTCCACAGGCGTAAATTTCGACAGATATTGCCGTATATTTTATATTTAAGATGCATCTCGTAATCTCAAACCTTCATTGAGAATATTTATTGCAGCATTTACATCTCTGTCATGAACAGCTCCACATTCAGGGCATATCCATACTCTAACAGATAAATCTTTTAGCTTTTTATTCTGATAGCCACAACAATTACATAACTGACTACTTGCAAAAAATCTATCTACTTTTATATATTCTCTTCCATACCATTCAGCCTTATAAGATAATTGTCTAGTTAATTCGTACCAACTACAATCAGATACAAATTTTGCAAGATTGTGATTCTGTCGCATACTTTCTATATTTAAATTCTCACTCACTATCACTTGGTTTTCGTTTATAAGTTTGTGAGAAATTCGATGTAAATTATATAGCCTGATGTTACGAATTTTCTCATATATTTTCGCTACTTTTATTCTCTGTTTCTCATAGTTAGCACTGCCTTTTTGTTTTTTAGCAAGTTTACGTTGTTCTTTTGCTAATTTATCTTCAAATTTCTTTGTGGTAAGAATGTTCTCAAATTTTTTACCATTAGAGGCAATAACCAAATCTTTAATTCCTAAATCAATTCCAACTGAATTATTATTCTTTTGTAATGGTTTGTATTCTGCTTCAAATAATATTGATGCAAAATATTTCCCAGATGGATCTTGTGAAATAGTTACAGATTTTATCTTTCCTGTTATTTCTCTTGAATAAACAATTCTCACCATTCCAATTTTAGGAAGCCTTAATCTATTCCTTTCAATACGAATAGTTGCTACTCCGTTATTTATATTGTTATTTGTCTTATAAGACTTTTTATTGTCTTTTTTACTTTTAAACTTCGGACATCCTTTCCCTTCTACAAAGAAATTTTTATATGCAGTATCCATATTATATACGGAATTTGTTAAAGCATATTTATCAATCTCTTTTAACCATTTATATTCCTTTTTAAGAACACGGTTAACATAATTGTTACAATCAGTTCTGTTCAATTTTATTTCTTTTTTATAATTTTCTTGTTTATAATTAAGCATATAATTATAAACAAATCTTGCACATCCAAACGTCTTTTGAACTAACTCTTTCTGTTTCTTATTTGGATAAATTCTATATTTATAAGCTTTAAATATTTATTACCACCTCTGCTTTATAAAAAATATTAATTATATTCTATGAATTTTCCGTTTCACGGTTATCTCCACCCAATATCTTTCGGTGTAATTTCAATATAACAATGTGGTATGCACGATTTACCGAAGTTTACACCAATAAAAATACTTGTGTCTCTTAAAGATGTTTCTGTACTTGTAATTTTACAAAATTTTATAATATACCACGGCAATTTATTCTTAATCCATGTCATTCTCATTGAATCACTATCTAAAATTTTCTCATAAAGCGAATACATTTCATTTTTCTTTGTCTCATATTCTCTTCTATCATTAATAATTTCATCCCTACATTCCTGATACATCTTACAATACTGTTCCTCAAGGCTATTTGATAATTCAGTCAAGGATGTCTGTATACTCTTCAATCTTTCATAACTATTTCTCATATAAAATCACTCTTTCTATCTGAAATCTACGTTTCAATCTTAATCTTCCTTTAATACATTCTGTAGAGCAATGATAATTCTCAATGCTTTTATTGCTTCGTTTAATTCCAATCTACCTACTTCAATTACTGTAGAATTTGATACAGCTTCTACTTTTGCTTTTTGTAACTTTTCTAATGCTTTTTCTTTCTTCATAATTTACCTACCAATCATTAATAAATTCCTGAACCTTTTCTATTGTATTCTCTTCTGGATTATCGTAGAAGTTTTCTGAATATTCTTTATTGTACCAAACTTCAAATTCTCCTGTGTCATCATTATAGAATACTGTCAGATTCTTTTCTGCTGCCCCTGTAAATTCATCTGTAATATTCTTTCTCATAGTGTATACCTCTAATTATTAAAATCATCGTTTCATCGTTTTACATCTGCATTTGTAAATCCGTCATTTCTTTCAATTTCTTGTACCTGTTTATCCGTCAATCCAAACACAGTTATCAAAACATAGCTCATTTCAAGTAAAGCTCCGTGATTATCGGTGTTAAATTCATTTTCCTTTATCTTTTTACACATTTTTGCGTACCTATTTTGATATGCAATTCTCATTTTCTCCCATTCTTCTTGGACAGCGTTCATGGTTATACCTCCATAATTCTATGTAATATATAAGTGCAGTTTCCAATTCTAAAACCATTTTCAAAGTATACAATTTTATTTTCTATTTCTGTATTTACTTGTAAATACACTTGTTGCTTTCCATCAAAGAAAACTAATTCATGTGGTTTTACCTGGTGTAATACTCTATAGAACGTTCCATCATTCATACTATCAACACGTTCCAATTTAAATACAGCCTTACTTTGTATCTGTTTCAATTGTTTTCTTAATTCTTTCCAATTAGTTGCATTAATCATTTATATCCATCCATTCTTCTCAATAAAACTCTTGTTTCATTCTTCCTCACATTCTGTTTTGATTCTTGAACCAACAAAAAACCAATTCTTAGGTTGACTTCTCCATGAATTAGGATCAGCTTCTTTATGTTTGTTGTCATATCCGATTAATAAATTATTTCTATCCAATGAATTAACAGTTCTCCCATTAATCTTGTAATCGTAAATGGGTAAATATTTTTTTTCACCTATTTTATGGATGATAAACCGTATTCTCCAAAAGTCATTAACATATCGTAAAAACACATTTCCTTTGCCGTATTTTGATTCTAAACGTTTATATTTTTCTATTAATTCATTCTGTTTTGGTGTAAGTTTCATAATATTTTCCTTCATTTCATTACTTAAATACTGGTGCTTTAGTAATCGAATCCCAATCAAAAAATGCCTTTGCTTCCGATTCTGGTATTTCCGTTATACTAACTACAGTTTTGTATCCAAGTTTTTGTAAATCGTTTCTAATAAACATATTCACCTCTTCAAAATTTAAAGGTTCTCTTTCGCCTTTAATACACATTGAATAATCAAATGTTTCCCAATCTTCTTCAACACTGTTCCCTAACCCTAATTCAAAATATCTCATAATATTTTCCTCCAATCTTCAATTTGAAATATCTCTTTCATCGTTATTCATTAAAGATTTCCGCTATCAGTTCATCGGGAAGAACATCCATAAATAACTCATATGCTATCCAGTTTGTCTTACACTTATTATTTGCTACCGCATAAGCAACTACGTTACGCACCAAAGTTTCAAACTGTTCTGTATCTTTCATATTTTTCAACACTTTTCTAATATCACATGAATATCTTGCAAATTCCATATCGTCCATAATTATTTAATCCTTTCTTTCAAAATAGCTATATACCTTCTATATTACCAAAATATGTAAACACATTTAACAACGCTTTATATTTCCGTGGATGATTCATAATCTCTATGATTTCTTTTTCCAATCCATCTGTATCTCTAATTAATTCTTCATGTGTCAATTTGAATCCGTACAAGTTTGGAATATTATTTTTCTCATATGTTTCCATAATCTGCTTTCTAATATTCTTTGTTATATTAATAGCTGCATTTCTCTGTAAATTTTCTTTTCCCATTGTTACGTCCTTTCTATCCGAAAAAATCATTGAATCTATCAATCCTAATACCTAAACGTCTTTTACTTATCAATTTACGTTTCCATAAATCTTCCACTCTGTCATAATAACTATTCTCTATAACAGGCTTTTCTTTCTTTTCTAATTCTTTAAGGTATACGTTTATACCTTTGTTCATTAAAATTTGTCTATCGTCTTGCATGGCTTTTCAAATTTCTTCTCCGTAGAGCCACCATTTCTTAGTTGTGATAAGCTTTAAACCAAACAGAATCATTGGTAAACAAATTACCCAGGCTCTTATATCTTTTCCTGCGTAGCATCCAATGTAAGACATTAAACAAACTATAGACATTCCTAAGAACTTTTGTGTAAGAGACACTAATAGTTCTTCCTTTGTGATTTTTCGTTCTTTCTTTCCGTCAATTACTTTGAATTCCTTCTTTTCTTTAGTTTCAGTTTCCTGAATCTTCCTTACTGTATTTTTCATGATATAATCCTCTCTTTCTTCTAAATTTAATAAGGACTATGTTTCCTTTGCGAATACATAGTCCGATGTGTTATATCATTTATCCATTAATAATGGCATAAATGATAATTGCTATAATTAAATAAAATAAACAAAACCCAACGATGTATCCCATTGCTTTCACCTGCTTTCTTTTATATGTATATTCTCTTGTATGTGATAATGATTATTTTCTCCATGATGAAAATTCTCGATTTTTTAAAAAAGTTCCATTCCATTAATTGAATAAGACTCACTGTTACATTTCCATTAGCGTTCTGTTTTAATCGTTCAATCGGCACACAGAAATATTTCCATATGCCTATCAGCGGTCAAAGGTTGTATAAACGATCAATTGTTTTCATTGTTTCCATCATTAAACCATATTCTGTAAGATTATCAGCAGAAATAACAGAAGTCTTTCCGCAAACGTCAATTATTACACCGTTTGCAATTGGATTATATTCTACTGTTACTCTGTTTCTGCTTGTATACGGATTTAATGCAAGTGCTTCATTAAGTTTGTTGACCCATTTCATTCTTATTTCCTCCTGTTAAAATGTGCTTTCATCGTGTTATATAAACTACAACACCAGACGGAAGTTCTATATAATTTTCATTATCTCTTAAACTGTTTTCAAATAATTCAAAATCAAAATACGCTTCATTCATATCATTTACAAATCCAAGAGATCTGGCAGTCTCTTCTGCTGCATTTTCAAAATTACTATAAACTGCATTGATCGACATAATTTCATCAGCATATATATTTGTAATTTCTATACAATCTTCGTTGCTTAATTCTCTATATTCATCTTGAAGTTCGTTGATATAGTCCTCTAGTGCTGCATCAATCTTAGTTTTATATTTTGAATAAATATCTTTAAACATATTATTTTCCTCTTTTTCTGCTTTGAAATGTGAATTTCATTTATAATACTTTCCAACCTATACCACATTTACAAACTTTTATGCCGTATTTATCACAAAACTTCTTAACATTACCGTTTATAAATTCTGGTTTCTTTTTTAGATTTTCCAACACGTTTACAAGATTCCGTATATCATATACAGATAAATCAATTCCTTTGATTTGTCCTCCATTCAGCAGTTTATTAACATTATTATTAATTTTATCAAATTGTTTCTTTGTCATGGTTTTATTTCCTCCGTTGAAATTGTACTTTCAATCAACTTTATTTATTTCCTTGTATGCCTCTTCTAATGTGCAGCACAACGCTTGTGCGACTACTAAGCATCTAGCCGTCATATCCTGTACAACGGCTTTCTGATTGTCTTTAGGTACGTTCTGGAGCGTTCTATCACGTTCCATAAGGTTCTTTACTGTATTAGCCATGAGATATTTTCCATCGACCGCCAAGGCTGCGATTAAGTTTTCCATAATTTAACACCTGCTTTCTAATGATATAATTTTTCAATAGTATGTTGGCATTCATCCCATGATTTAACATATTTCTCATGCAATTCAACGAATTTATCCCAGTCTAAATTCTGCATTAATGACTCATAAGCATGATATTTTCCCATCCAATATTCTGTATTAAGAATATCCGTTATATCATTTTTACCCTTGACTTTCTTTGAGTATTTCAACGCTGTTTGCATAACTTCTGAAATTTTATTTTCCAGTTCTTCTATAGTAACAATGTTTCTTCTGTTTTTCAGTACATCATTTTCCCGTCTTAATCGTTCAATCTCTTCTTTCTGTCTTTCAATAGTATTTCCAGCCTTTACCAGCATAGTTCCTAGTTCTTTCAAATTGTTTTCTAACATGATTCTTTCCTCCTAGTTAGTATAAAAATATGGGTCTGTCGGTTTCCCGAAGAAGTAACTACCATCCCATACACCACCTACTTCGATAATATCTTGCAACGCTTCTATCATATCAGCTTGTGACTTACAAGCACATATGATCTTATTTGTATTTGTAAATCGCAAAAAGTATTTACATCCCCAGTATGTATCAACTTCAATTTCTCCAATAGGACATTCTGTAAACCATGCAGGCATAATATCTGTTACTTTATCAACAAGTCTATTCATTTTATTTCTTAATGACATAATTTCCACCACCTTCCTATAATTCAATGCTAAATTCATTCTCAAGAATATCTTTCAAAGAATCATCTTCTTCACAATAAGCAATGAGAAAATCAAGATTATTTTCCCATGTTTCAATATGTATTCGTTCTCTTATTTCGTCATTCATGTAAGAGCAAATGAGATCCATTGTGTCATTCTCTATGTCATGTAATGACACCTGCACATCTTCTATATCCTCTTCTTTTCCTCCGTTTTCTGTGTACCATGTAAGAGCGTATTCTTTCGCTTCTTCTGCGTTTCACGCTTTCACATAATCCCCGATAAAGTTATCAAAAGTTTTTCCGTCCTGCGAAAATTCCACGTTGTATAACATCATTGTTCATTCCCTCCTATATTGTTTTTCTCTTATGAACACTACAAAAGACACACAACTAAAAGTCGTATGCCTTCTAACTGTTCACAAGGTTATTTCTACTATGATTCGCCTTTTGTTAATTCCTTATAATATTGATACGATAGACATATTATTTCCCCTCTTCTTTCTTATGAATAGCCGTATAACCATATACAGCACCTTTAAATGATAAGGTCCATTCTATTTCCCCGTTTCCTGTTCTGATTCTTTTAGGTTTAATAGATTTTGCTCTTTCATTTCCGCTTTTCAATGTTACTTTATCATTAGTGATTTTCGTGATCGTATATTCTTTTTCAGCGTATTCTTTCCCATTCCATTCTTTAACTGTATACTTTTCTCCTTCTTTAAATGGATGAATAAATTTTTCTACTTTATCAGATATAATGCTTTTAATTTCCGCATATGCAGCTTTTCCACCTAAACCAGAAGCACCACCTTCAAGAATTATATATGTAATATTGACTTTTCCCGTCCCTCTAACAAGGCATTTTCCCCATCTATCAATATCTACTATGTAACCTTCTTTGATGTTTTCTTTTGAGAACTGAATACCTCCCAATTCTTCAATGCATTCATGATAATATACAGATTTGCTAATAGCATCATCAATAATTTCTTCTGAGTGTTCTATCCATTCATTGACTGTTTCAATCGTGAGAACTTCACCAGAATATCGCTTGATTTCTTCTCCATTGGAAATTCTATCAATATATTGTTTATAGCTTTCAATGTTCTTTCTTTGCGCTCTGATAGTCTTTTCAGCATCTTTGATTCTACGATCACAAAATGCCTTGTCTTTAGGTTTTGTGTTTTCTGCTGTCTGTCTTGCTATTTCTGCACGTTGTGCATAATATTCTGATTTTTTAAATTCATCAAAACCTTTTTCCCATGCTTCCCACATTCTATTTCTTTTATTTGTGAATGCTCTACCGGATGAGCTATTGATATTCGGTTGAGTAAAGAAAGCAATATCTCCGTGCATATCATTAATAGGTTTCTGTAAGTTTTTTCCATTTTCTTCTGCCTTGTTTGATTTATAATCAAATCGTTCCGCTCTTGCTTCTGCTCTTTCCGCTTTACGTTCCATCTGTTCCGCAAATGTAAGTTTTTCGCCAATGTTGCCTCCGTTGAGAAGTCCCAAATCTTTTGCTACTTTTTCCGCTCTATACAGATTTGGGAATTTTGCACGACTTACCCATGCGCTTTTTGCACGACTGAATAAATAATTGCTTTTAATATCTTTCTTCTGTTCTTCTGAAAGTGCTAAATAATCCGCTTTATTAAAATGCAATTCAATTTTTCCTGTTTCTTTGTTCATAATGTATTCACTCATGTTTTCCACCTTTAACCTTTCTTCTTAAAATCTTATTGCAACCAAATATGTATTGTTATCAATCGTTATTTCTTGCCATCCATCATTAATAGATAAGGCAGTCCATACTTGTTCAAAGTCGATATAATCAATCATATCGTCTGGAATAGGTTCTTCAAAAAGGTTGTTATATCCTACTTCATTTAGAACCATTCCATATAATTCTTCGGGATTTAATGGACAACTCCATCCCTGTGATACACTGTCAACGTTAATAATTGTGTAGCATCCACTTTCCAATTTTTCCATTGCTTCCTCTTTAGAATCTGCAATTTTAAAAATAATCCTTGCTGTCAGATCATCAATTTCGTTTTCGTTAATGTTCTGTAGAAACTCATTAAGAGAAAAAACATTTTCCCATTCTGATATTTCAAAAGGTGCATCATAATCAAGTATGATTGATTCCTGATTCTTTCCAATAATTGTATTGAAAATTGTATGTAACTTTTCGGATTCCATGGGAAGCTGTAACCACTTCCCATTTTCATTTCCTTCTGTGTACTTTGCTAAATTTGATAAGTAAATTTTTATTTTTGTCATGATTTCATTTCCTCCTACTCTTCTATGGCTCTTAAAATCTCCTTACAAGCTTCTATATATCCATCTGGTAACACTTCATTTTTCATCGTACCACCTGCAATTCTCCATTTTAAATCATTAATGAAGTTTTCTTTATCATCGTGTAGCCATTCGATGAGTTCTTCATGTTTTGCAATGTCATAATTAATAACAAGCTTGTCTAATGATTTTTCTAACTTGTTTAAAAGCTTTCTTTCTTCTGGTGTGATTGTATAAGCTGTCATGATATTTTCCTCCATCTTTCTTTATATGATTCTCTTTGTTTTCTTTCCTGCATCGCTCTGTATTTATACGGGCTTGTGACCGTTTGCCATGAGGCAAGCTACATTACTACAGAATCATTGCGGTACTCTTTTTTTTGCAGTAGTCTTGCACCAAGACTTGACGGATGTTTTGACACGTTGACGGCTTTCGTGTTTCCTGTATGTTTTAGAAATATCTAATATAATTTATGTTTTTCTAAATTTTATGACTTTATACTAGCACGAGAGTTCCACTATGTCAATATGTTTTTCTAAATTTATTTAGTATTTCCTAAATAAAAGGATAAAGAAAAAGCAACCATTTAATTGTAAATGATTGCTAAATTTCTTTCCCGTCTGGAAATTTGAAATATGAAATATATTCAGCGTTCAATACTAACGCTATTTTTTCCAGTTCTTCCTTTTTGAATTTTCCTGTCTTTAGTCTTTGAGAAAAGGCACTTGGTGCAATTCCTAATCTTTCAGAAAGTTCTTTCTTTGTCGTTCCTGAATAAGCTAAAGCCATGTCAATTTGCTGTTGTATAGTTATCTTTTCCACCTTCTTTCTAAATGATTATAACATCATCATCGCCCAAGGTCAAACCAAGTTCTTCATCTGTTGGGAGAATTGGATTCCCATTTTCATCCTCAAAGGAAAATGTTACAGAAAGATCTCCATTTTCTTCCTCATGAATAAATTCTTCATTTCCGTTTTCGTCAACGATAGATTCACCGTCAAGAAGCTTTTCCACTTCTTCTGGATTATATCTTTCTTCTAAGATACATACGAAATTGTTTTCGTACCACTGATTATCAGTTATCGTGTCCATATTTGCATAACTTTTTTTAATTTTCTTCATTGTTCCCGTCTCCTTTTCTTTTCATTCTATCATAAAAAGCACCCTGTTAAAAGAGTGCTTTTTATAGGTATCTTGTATAATAATATTTCTGTACATCAATGGTATCTTCTAAATCACACATTTTACAGCCTTTGACGTTTTCAAGTTCTGCTTCAATATCTACAGGGAAAGCAAGGCTTTCAAACGTTTCTTTACATTCCTGTAAAATGTGATTCTGTACAGTTTCGGGTAACTGACATACATAAGTATGAGCTGTTATCGTTACCCGTTCAAATACTCCACTTTTAAGCATATCTGAAAACCAGATATCAAAAGTTGGATATTCTTTTTTGTCTGCTAAATCTCGATATACCTCGTGCATCTGTTTTTCTGTAAAGCATCTACCTTTTAAAGGCTCTTCATAAGTTATATAATATTTCATTGTCTTACCTTCTTTCTACCCTGTAAGATGTACAGGGATTTTTTTGTTTTGTTTATTGTTTGTTTAATCTCATAAAGATTTATAAACCATAATTTATATTTGATAACTCAAAAAATTATGTTGTTACGTTATCAACAAGGGAAACTTTTTGTTTCTACTACTTTCAACCATCAAGGGAGTGCTTTAAACCCTATTTCACGATTTTGCCCGAAACGCTAAGAATATTATCAAAGGTGTATCTTATAAGGTTATGAGATTAAATAAACAATAAACCTTATATTTTTATTAGATAGTACCTTGTGTTTGATTAGTTGTAAAATCATATTTACAAGATACTATCTAAATTTTTTATTTTAAGTAAATAGTAACTTTTATTTTTAGCATTAAATTGCTGTCGGCTCTACTTTGAGTATGGTATTTTAACCCTTTACTCTGGATAACCAAACTACCCAACCAACTTCTTTCAAGGCAAGTTGACATGGAGGATTTTAACCTCAACCTTGTTGTAAATAAATTACAACCGATATTCTGTTCTGACTTGTTAACTGGTTACGTTTTGGAATAACTTGTGTGAATTACACTTGAAAAGTAAATAATAAAATGTTAAAATATACTCGTAAGTGTTTTTTCACTTTGTGGAGCGGTAACCGTTTGCATTGGTAGTGTTTGGGTTATCGCTCTTTTGTTATCTTGGTTATATATTATCATAGTTTTTTCTGAATGTCAATAGCTTTTTTTGAATATTTTTGATTAAATTTTTTAGCCTGTGTTGCAAGGCTAAAGAAGTTTTGTTCCGTCTGGAAGTATCCATAACGGTTGATATTCACTATTGAGAATCTTTGCAATATTAGACAATTCATCTTGGGTGAATTTACCAGTCTTTAAACGATTGCTCAAAGTTGGTTGTGTAACACCTAATTTCATAGCTAATTCGGTTAATGTCATGTCGTTTGCTTTACAAGCTAACAAAACTTTATCTTTAATGGATAAAATGAAAATCACCACCTTTTTATGTATTAAGTATCAAGTCAAGTATTTACTTGAATTTTAACACTTTATTATTCACTTTTCAAGGTACTACACAAGTTTTGAGGGTGTCACCCTTGTCAGAATTGACAAGGGCTTTTTAGATGTGATACAATCCAATCAAGGTGTACCACATACACCCTTTAGGAGTTAGGTGTTATGTATGTATTCCCATGCTTCGGAATCCGAAACAAAACTGGTTGGACAGTTGGGAACATACCAGTAACCATCTATAGGATTATAGATAGGGTACATGATTTACACCTCCCTTCTCTATGTAATTTGTTAAAGGTAGTTTGTCGATTGTCAAACCGTCAAGTTGTTTTATCGGCTTGCTATCTTTAACATGGCTTTATTGTACATCAAAGCAATGTACTTGTCAATAGTTTTTATGTACTTTTTTATTTTATTTTTATGGGTGATATTATGATATTTGATAATAACTTACAATTAAAGAAAGAATTTGATAAATTGTTAATTGATACAGGTAATAGTAAAGTAAATATTGCAACTGAATTGGAAATATCTAAACAACAATTAAGCAATTTATTAAATAAGAAGAATTTATCATTTATGGATATGAAAAGAATATTAGATGCAATTGGTTATGATTTGGAAATTGGTTTTAAAAAGAAAGAAAACTAATTACATTATATAGAAGAAACAAAGGAGGATTATATAAAATGGGTGCGATAACTGGAATTAATAAAGTAATTATAGAATTATTAAAAGAAAACAATACAAAAATGGAAGAACTTGCAAAGTATTTAAAAATAAATAAAGAAACTTTAGAAAAGAAATTAGAGTGTAATGATTTAAAAAATGTAAGAAGTTATAACAACTTTACTGTATCACAATTAGAAAAGATTGCTAGTTTTTTTGGTTATGATTTATGTATAGATTTTAAAAAAGAAGATGTTGTAAAACATTGTAAATCAAGAAAAGAAACTAGACAAGAGACAGTTAATAAAATGAGTTTTTTATATGACAAGAATGGGAACTGGAATGTTTAGGTATATAGCCGTTTAAACGTCTTATTTCGCCCTGTATGCGATTTTATATGCGTAGGGTATCTATGCATCCTATTTTAATTTTAAATTGATTTTTAGGGCGTTTACAAGCGTGATAATTTTGTGATGCGTTTTATTATTATGTGTTATATATAATTATTAAATAGATATATTTATTAGTTTGTTATGTATTAATGATATATTTATAGTTATATATCGTATAGTTATGCTTTATATTAGTATGTAATATATTGTTATTGTATAGTGCGTATTATAGGTATGATAGTATTATTATATTTAATATTATAGTTATGTATTATATGTTTATATTTAATATTATATATTGATTAATATGTTATATGTATTGTGTAGTAGTATATAGTTATGTTGTATGTGGTAGTGTATGATAATAGGTGTTATAGTTATTGTGTGGCGTATTATACTATGATGTGATATGTTATTATGTGATATGATGCGTTAGTTATATATACAGTATGATATATTGATTTGGTTAATTATATATTTATATTTTTGTGTGATGGTTAACTGGTGTCGTGTTTATATTGTGCAGATTGTACATTTTGATGAGGTTGTGGGCGTGATATAGTGTGCAGTTGTGATAGTTAGTATAGTTTTTATATGATTGTGTTATATTGTTTTTATATATCTATTGGTTATAAAATGTGGTTAAAACAACATTTTTTATCTCAAAAAACGAACTATTGTTTTTATATCCTAATAAATACCACCATATACAGAAATTTTATATCTTGTCATATTATTACATTTTTATATCCTGCTATCCTTAAATAATCCTTATTTATCCAGTATTTAAAATCATTCACACACAGTATTAAAAACCATATCTTCTAGTATGAATATTATAAAACACGGACTTTTCAACAAAACTCCTTGTTTTTTATAACAAAAAACCGCATAACATAGTATTAAAAACTACGTTGCACAGGGGGGTATGTTTACATTTTTTACATAACTGTCAATTTCTGTAAACACAACAGGTGTTCAACTCACACCCCACGTTCAAAATTTCAAAATCCCTCTCCCCTACCATTTCACTCAATCCCACACAAAAAATAGCAAAAATACACAAAATGAGTTCGAGAACGAGTTCGAGAAAGTCCTTATAAAATAAACAAAATCTTCACATTGAAAATACCTTAAAATCGCAAAAATCCCTCTTAAACCTTCATTTTTGTCAATAAAACCTTATACTTTATCGAAGTCAGTTATAAAATCTACGAAACATAGCCAATTTTATTCCTTGCTGCCCGTACATCTACCTTTAAAATATGTAATAAAAATAAACAAAATCATTCATTTATATCTGCACCAGTAAATCTTATTTTCGAAGTCCTTTGAAATCCACCTTCTATCCTTATTAAAAATATCCTTTGCTCAAATTTACGTTATTCGACCCAAAAATCAATTCTATTCATTTTACTTGTAATTTACCGTCTTTTGCATTAAAATCCAATTTCACTCTTAAAAACTCAAAAATGCTCTCGTAATCCAGGGTAACATAATATTCATTACACCCATATCTGGAATATCTAAATGATCTTTTATTCAATTATCATTCATCTATTATATCTCTCTTCTACTCTTCCACGTCTTAAATAATCTCATCTCACACCATTATAAAAATTCATTCGTAAATATCCTTAGTTTAAATCTTCAAAAAATGACCCTAAAATCAATTTTAACTCTTACCCTTACAACTTACCATTTATTACACTGAAATCCATTTTAGCCAAAATAGCGTTAAAATTCTCAGCTAATCTAGGGTAAGAAATATTCTAGTATATCTTATCCAAACTTGAATCACAAATCTATAACCTTTCTACTATTTAATATCTCAAAAACTCACTTTCTATATATCCCTTAGCTAAATCGGTAAAAATCAGGTCTAAAATCCATTTTACTTTTTACATGAGCAATTTACCCTCTAAGTATATAAAATTGATTCTAGCACAAATAGCTTAAATTTCGTCTAACAATCTCAGGTAGAGAATCTTTTAATATATCCCATACCCAATCTCAAAATGTATAAACATATAACATTCTCTCTTCTAAAATACAACAACACTTTTTTCAAAAGATAATAAATAAAGAGAATACATAACTAAGAGATTTTGATTATGAAATTAAATTAATCATATCAAAATGTTTCTGATTGACACATTATGGCTTTACAAGAATGAAAATAACCACAAAGATATTCGATATGTCTTTTGGAGAATATAATGATGCACCAGAAGAAAAATATTTTCACTAATTAAACAATAAAGGAGATTAACCACTATGAGAAAATCAAAAGACAACAAAAATAACACAACTACTATCACATCATCAACATCTGATAAAACACCTATTGAAATCGCATTACAGATTGATTCAGACGGAATGACAACACTTTCAAAATTGTATGATTTCTTAGAAATTAATCCATCTAATTACTCAAGGTGGTGTCGCAAGAATATCATTAATAATCCTTTTGCAAATGAAGGATATGATTATTTTGTCGTTCTTCCTAATGAAGAACGGTTTAATCCTCATCCAAAAACAGATTATAAACTTACATCAGATTTTGCCAAACAACTATGTATGACCGTAAGGAATGAACGTGGTAAGCAAGCAAGAGATTATTTTATCGCTTGTGAGCAAGGATTAAAAGTTGCTACCACTAAATTACAAGTAAAAAATGATGATATTCAAGCTTTAGCACAGAACGTAAATACTCTTGTACAAAAGATTGATAGCGTATTTAATTCATTAGAATCAAAAATATCCATGTTAGAGAATAATAATACTACTCAAAAAACATTACCAAAGAAACGATATACATACTGGTCTTCTAAAATGCTTACAAAATATCAAGCATTGGCAGATTATTTTGAAATTTCTTATAAAGAATTATACAAGAATCTATATAAAGAATTAGAAAATAGATATCCTGATGTGGAAGTTAATCAGATTGTAGATGATTATTGTTATGAGAATCATCTTGAAATATGTTATCCATTAGATGCAATAGAACATAATCGTAGAGTAAGAATTCTATTTGAACAATTAGTAGATAATCTTTTAGAGAAATATAACTTAGCAACACCAAAAGAGAATTTTGTAGTATCAACTATTTTTGATACGAAATAAAAAAATACACTAAGGAGTGTATTTAACAAAAAGAAATATATGAAGATGACATTAAGATTACACAAATAACAAGAAGGTAAAATTTCAAGTTTTTAAATTTAATTTTTATGAATGTAATGAATAAAAATTAAATTAGTCTGTCTTATTAAAAAGTAGTATATCTTCTTTCTGTTCAGTTGACATACGCTGGTGTTAATATACTGAACGCTCATTTGATGTTTTGACATGCTTCAGCGTTAATATTCTGAACGCTCGTAGAGATTAAGATGGAGGTGGAAATTATTAATAAAAGTATAAATAGCTATAAAGTATATATACATACAAATATAGCAAATAAAATGAAATATGTTGGAATAACCAGAAAGAATAAAAAACAACGATGGAATAATGGTAATGGATATACAGAAAATCAAAAATTCTATAAAGATATTCAGAAGTATGGTTGGGATGATGGATTTACTCATGAGATTATACAAGACAATTTATCATATAGTGAAGCAAGGCGTTTAGAGAAGTATTATATATCAAAATATAATTCTGTTTCAAATGGATATAATAATGCAAATTTTAATTTAAGTGGATCTTTGCAATTCGATTTTGATAATTTTACTCCAATAGACAATCCTGATGTAGAAATAAATAACAATAAGGAATACTTCACTAGAGTACCAAATGAATTTATACAAATTGACATCAGAAAGAAATATAATCTCCATAGAATATTTTATATTGTATACATTCTTATTGATAAACATAGAAGTTATGATGATAAGTCGTATATTGTAATTTCAGAAATATTTGACTTATGTGGTTATAAACAAGGGAGAAATAAACCAAAGGTATTTTATGAAATTATAAAATGTTTACTATTCTTAAATGAAAGTAACATGATTAGAATTACATCTAATTTTGATATTTATGCTGTTGGATATACAGATTGTATTCAGATGGATATTATTTGTGAGAATTTTGACGCAACAGATAAATTCTCAAAAATTACATCTTCACAACTTGACTTCATAATGATGAGTGAATCAAGTATTAACAAAGAGAATATATTAATGGCATTCCTTTATATCAATTCTTATATTTTTATTCGTCCAAAAAATAAAAATAATGAAGAAACAATAAGTAATCCTAAATCTAAACCAGAAGCATTTTTTCGCAGCATGGAAAGTATGGCAAAAGAATTGGCAATTTCAAAAGATACATTAAATCAATGTATTCAATGTTTAACTTCTTCTAGCAAAAACCAAAAACCTCTTTTGATAAAAAGAGAAGTAGGTAGTATACAACCAGATCCTAAAAAGCCACCACAAAATGTTCCAAATATCTATGTACTTAACAAAGAAGGATATGAACAAGAAATTGAATGGGCTATTTTAAAGATGTTAGAAGTATATAATGTAGATTCATTTGGAGAATTAATAGGTAAAGATATAAATAGAAAGGATGTTGATGCACATGATTAAACAAATAAGAAGAGAATATATACATGAGTAACTATTAACCACCATCTCACAACAAACTGAAACATAAATAAAATTAAAACACATAAAGAAAGGATTTTAAGAAAAATATGACAGATGAAATTTTTGAAATTAGAGGAGCTTGTAGTATTAAAAGTCTTGCGGAGTTTGACACAAATTATAATAATTTAGGACAGCATTACCTATCTTCTATTGCCAATGCTATCATGAGCGATTGGAGATTTGATAGACAGTGTAAAAATAATATTCGATATAAAAGAAATAATAAACAGAAAGAGGATGAATAATTATGAGATATGAAAATATGGGACATGTAATCAGTTTTGATTTACAGGATGGATATTCAATTCGATGTAATTACAATTTCGATAAAGAGAAAGATATCTATAGAGTCACATTATTTTTGACTAGAAATGACTTAGATTATATTGAGAGAATTGATACATATTGGCTCGATGCTGCTAAGACTACAATCAAACATCTTATCACTGAAATGATTGAAAGAAAATGCAAAGAAGGTTTTTTTGATTATTATATTGAGAGAATAGTATATATGCTGAAATGCTTTGATAAAGGGAATGAGATGTTTGAAGATGAACGATTACATGACAAAAACTGATATGAAATTTTTTAAAAAAGCTAGAAAAGTCGCATTACTTTCAGATTATAAAAAAGTACATATCGGTTGTGTTGCTGTGTACCAGGGACAAATAATCGGAATTGGTTGTAATCTTGAAAAAACACATCCTATGCAGGCGCATTATAATATTTTTAGAAATAAAGATATTTCTCTTTGCTCTTCTCTTCTACCAAAGCTCCATGCTGAAATTAACTGTTTAAATGCAATCAGGCATATGAATATCAATTTTTCAAAGGTTAAGTTATATATCTATCGTGCTAGAAAAGATGAACTGATTGGTATATGTAAGCCTTGTCCTTCTTGTATGGCTGCTATTAAAGATTTAGGTATAAAACATATCTATTATACGACTAATGATGGATTTGCTTATGAGAGAATTTATGATAATGAGGTGGCTTAATGAGATGTGAGATTTGTCAACATGAAAATCATATAGTTGGATGTCCATATTATGAGGGGAAACATTTGTCACATTGTGATGTATGTGGAGAATTTATATATGAGGGTGAAAAGTATTTAGAAAATAATGGTGGTGATCTGGTTCATTTGGAATGTATTCAAGGTATCAAGTGGCTGATTGACTGGTTAGGATATGAGATTAAAGAAGTTTGAGTGATATGTGAAACAATGGGAATATTTAAAATAAGGGAGTGTGAATTATATTTTAGACAAACAGATTAATATGTATTCTGTAGATACAGGACATTTTTATACAAATCATGAAAAATATTTACATGATCTAAACTGTAAATACAGACAGGAAAGACGGTATCTTGTTAATGCTCTTCTAAAAATAAAAGATAAATTAACAGATAGAGGATATTCTAGTGATGATATAAAAAACCTTAAAGAATTATCAAAAAGTGATTATGAAAATTTAAAAGACGAAGATGAAAAATTGTATGTTAAAACTAATCTTCTTATCTGTTATAAAAGAGAAAAGGCAAAAGAATCAAAAGATGAACTTTTAAATCTTTTGAAAAATAAATTAATCCAAAGAAAATTAGTATTTGATAAAATAAAAAAATTAGAATCATTAAATAAAACATATGATAAAAATATACAACTAAGAAAACTAAGAGAATCCGAGATTAATGATAAAAATATAATATCTGTATTTGATTCGTCATTATCAAGAACTATTAAAATAAAAGAAGATGAATTAACTGATGCACTTTTAGTTGTTCAGGTGTATTATTTCGATGTATTTAAAGATTTATGTTTTTATGGGTTTATGTTTAAAAATGAAAAATACATATATTTTACATCGTCTGCTGGACAGATTAGAAAGAAAAAAGCAGTTTTTATTAAAGAATCTGTTTGGAGAGCTAATGAAAAAACTATTATGTGCGGTTTGACAATAGAAAAAATTAATTCAAAAGGTGGAAATAATGTTAATAAACACCTTGCATATATGGCTTTACCTAATTCTGCAACAGATGAATGGGTTGATTTTGATATAGACAGATGTATTGTAATTGATGATTTTGAAACTAATGTATCAGGAGTATTTGATTTTATAGATGAAACAGATTATTCAATTACAAGAAAAAACGATGTTGTTCCAATTCCTCATACAGATGGAGCTGGAATGATGCTTCCTAGTGTGATGAAAAAAAATACTATGTTTCGTGCCCCATGGGTAAAGGGATTATTAGGTGTGTTTGATTTTGTGAAATTTATTCAAGAAAATAACTACTCTCCTATTATCAAAGATATATATGGAAAAGAACATGATGTAATCGAGGAGAATATTCAAATTATATTTACTAAGTCACAATTTAAAATGGCAAAGTTTTACGATTCATGGGATGAATATAAAACTTATTTTAAAAAATATCATTGTCAAGCTGGAAGATGTAATATTGAAGAAGATAGGATAAAAAATGCAAAAATTAATTATCAAATGTTACAAACTCTTACAAATATTACTGATGATGAAATTGATTTATTAACTAAAAAATCAGTTGATACTATTACAAATATTTGTAATTCAGAAGACACAATGAAAAACATTTTAGGAATTACACCTTATAATACTAATATGACTGCCTTTCAAAAGGCAGTTAAATTGTATCCACCTTTGTTAAATGATACCTATGCAAAAGATGTTATTAGAGAAGTAAAAAATAGTCTTGTAAAAAAATATCGTAGTGGAAAACTTGAAGTAAATGGGAAATACACCTTTTTACTTCCTGATTTTTATGCAGCTTGTGAATATTGGTTTGGACATATTGATGATCCAGAGGGATTACTTAATGATAAGGAAGTATTTTGTTGGTTGTTTAAACAAAATGATAAGCTTGATTGTCTTAGAAGTCCTCATTTATATAAGGAACATGCGATTCGTTTTAATGTAGCAAATAAAGCATATGGTGATAGAGTTAATAAAATCAAAGAATGGTTTACAACAAATGGTATCTATACCAGTACACATGATTTAATTTCTAAAATTCTTCAATTCGATGTAGATGGAGACAAATCATTAGTAATAGGTGATTCAGTTTTTATCCGTATTGCAGAAAGAAATATGAATGGTGTTGTTCCACTTTATTACAATATGAGAAAAGCAGAGCCAAAATTGTTAAATAATAAAAGCATCTATGAAGGATTAAATGCGGCTTTTGTTGGTGGTAATATTGGAATATATAGTAATAATATTTCTAAAATATGGAATAATGATGTCTTTATTAATGGAACCGAGGAAGAAAAAGAACATGCTATTAATTGTGTTAAGAGATTATGTTGTCAGAATAATTTTGTGATCGATTATGCGAAAACTTTATATAAACCAGAATTTCCTGAAAAAATCGGAAATGAGATTAAAAAATTCACTAATGAAAAATTGCCAGCTTTTTTTGAATACGCAAAGGACAAAGATAAATCCCAAGTAACTAATCGAAATGATAGTCTTGTAAATAAACTTTATTCTCGCATCCCTAATAAACCAATAAACACAAGGGGTATGAAATTAGGAAAATTAAATTACCAAAAAATGATGCATAATGTAAATATTATTTGTCCAAAAGAAGTTTCAAAATTGTATGATGAACTTAATAAAAAATATCGTTATATGGTTAATATGAAAGATGAATATATAAATAATCTCCGTTATATGGCATGTTCTATTAGAAATCAATTTTCAGATTTAGGATATACAGATGAAACAATTGCAGATATGCTTGTACAATATTTATATGGAAATGAAAAAAGAGGTAAACAATTATTCTGGTTTTGTTATGGACAATACGTTGTTAATAATTTAAAAAACAATGTAATCGTAAAGAAGACAAAGTATGTACAATGTTTAGATTGTGGTGAATGGTTAGAAGTTCCTGTAGAATCAAAAACTGAAAGATGTGACAATTGTAAAATGATTCATCAACGAGAACAAACCCGTCTAAGAGTTAAAAAATGTAGAAATAAAACAATGTAACGCTATGTGAACACGAAATTTTCAGCCGTTATTTACGGATTATTTTAAGGGGTTAAAAATAAAAACGTCCGTAAATAACGTGTTTTCATTTGTGCCTATATGGAGAACATATCGTTAAATAACAAAGGAGTTATCATTATGAAGTTAGATATGCCCAAAATCGAATTCGATTAAGATGGGAGTGATTATTATTGTAGTTACACAAGACGATTTAATTAAACAAATTTCAAAACAAGAAGATATAGATGTAGCGACAGTCCGAAAAGTATTTAAATCGGCAGAGAATTGTATTTTCGACTACTTATCTTCTACTTCTCCCATTGAAAATATTTATTTAAAAATTTTTAGTGGGTTTAACATAAGCAGAAAATATGAAAAAGATAAAATATATTCAAAAGGAATGTTTAAGGAAATAGATTGTCCAGAACATGTAAAGGTAAATGGGCATATCACAAAATATTACAAAAACAAAGTAAATGATAGTTTATTTTGAGTAAAAAAAATCCCCCAAGGCAATTTTTAAAATCGAAAAATGCCCGTTCTATGGGTGTTTTTCAGTTTTGGGATAAGTAAGCTTTAGGTAGAGAATAAAAAACAAAGAATTATAAATAGAATGGAGTTAAATCTATGAGAAAAATGGTAGTTACGCAGGCATTAAACGAATTAAAATTATATGATTCAAAAATCAGTAAGGCAATTAGCAATAGTACATTTGTTGGAAGTGCTGTGAAATCTTCTGATATGATTAATGGAATTACAAAAGACGAGTTTCAAAAAAGAGCTACGTCTAGCTTTGAATCTGTCACAGATTTAATTAAAAATAGAAATGCATTAAAAGCTGCGATTGTAAAATCAAATGCAGAAACAGAGGTAACTATTGATGGTAAGACCATGACTAGAGCTGAAGCCATTGAGCGAAAATCTTCTATTGGTTATGAACAGGATTTATTGACAACTATGAAGGGTCAACTTAGTTATACATTAAGTGATGTTGAGAAACATAATATTGCAGTTGACAAAAAGGTTGATGAGTTGTTACTTAGTTTAGTAGGTAGAGATTCTTCAAAGAAATTATCCGATGAAGACCAAGCTGCCGTTGAGAAGCCATATAGAAATTCTCATGAATATGTAATTGTTGATCCGTTAAAACTTCAGAGGAAAATTAATGCATTGGAAAAAGATATTCAGGGATTTGAGTCCAATGTGGATACAGCTCTTACTATTTCTAATGCTACCACTTACATCGAAGTAGATTTCTAAAATTAATTATAAAATATTGCGATTATTACGAAAATTTCAAATTCACATCCTGTTTCTCATGCAGGAAATCATGAGAATATTCAAATCAAGTATTAAATGGGATTAAAGGAAAAAAGTTCCTCCAAAATATTATATTAAAATTCAGAATAATATTTTCAAGGAAACTAATACAGAATAAGAGTTCAAAGTTCTTTTCTCAAAAATCAATGCTTAATTTTCAAAATTCTTCTTTTTAATTTTTAAAATTCATGTATTAAGGTTTATAAAATCCTTGAGTTAGTTTGGAAGTGTATGTGATTAACTTAGAAATTTGTACAAGGCTGTAATAATTGCAAATTCATTATTATCTTACAGATTAGATGGATAATCTAATAAAAGTTATATAGGATGGTTCATACTCTCCTATTTTTACCTTTCTTTGGAGAGGTTCACGTTGGGAAACGCTATTAAATCCTCTCCTTTTATTAACATTATTATATTATAAAAGGAGAAAATACATATGAGTGATATTACTTTAAGAAATGAAAACGGTCAGATTTTAGCAAGCAGTCGTGAAGTGGCTGATAGATTTAGTAAAAACCATAAAGAGGTTTTAAGAAGTATTAAGAACATTTCTAAAGAAATTAGTACAGCGCAATTTTGCGCTCTATTCAAACCAAGTACTTATAAGGCTTCTAATGGAAAATCAAATCCAGAATATCTTTTAACAAGAGATGGATTCTCACTACTATCAATGGGTTTTACAGGAAAAGAAGCTCTTGAATGGAAGCTTAAATACATCAATGCCTTTAATCAAATGGAAGAAAAATTAAAATCTGGTACTCAACTTACAGAAGAGGAACGATTAAAATTACAATTATTTAGTAAAGATGCTGGCGAAGTAGCATACGCTCATAATCGTTTAGTGGAACTTGCTACTACCCCTCTTATTAATCAGATTGAGGAACAAAAACCTAAAGTTAAATATCACGATGAAGTTCTTAATAAAGAAGACCTCATTATTACAACAAATATAGCAAAAGATTTAGGTTTTAGAAGTGCTGCAAAATTAAATAGTATTATGAATCTGAATGGTATTATTTATAAAACTAAGTCTGGGAATTGGTGTCCATATGCAGATTATGAATGGCTTATTTCAGAACATTATGCAGATTATAAGAGCTATCCGCAAGAGCATAGCAAATTATCATTACAATGGACTGAAAAAGGACGTAAATGGATTTTGGAAAATTATAATAGTTGGGTTGAAAATTTAACTCACTAATTTTACATATTACGGGTCGGTTAGCTAAACTGTCAAAGAGAATTATAAACACTTAGTTTATCTCGCCCTTAAAATATTATAGCAGGATACGTTGGAGATGGTTTCCACGATAGCCTCATAAGCTATGCACACAGGTTCAAGTCCTGTTCTTGCTCTCCTTATCAAGTGAACAGATGTCACTCAACAAGGTATTAATATTCAATTTATTAAGCACTTAAACAGCTCTCACCTGTTCACTTTCGTTTTGTGCTATGTACATATTATGCCACTTGTCTTTAAGTAGAAGTGGCTAATATGTACTGTTATCAGTGTTTCACGAGTTTTGCTCAAAATCCATTTAATAAATATAAGGGGTATTATACAATACCCTTTATATTAAAAATAGAAAGTTGGTGAAATCATGTATGTAGAAAAAGACGAAATACCTTATATGAATGAAAACGAAGATAAAATTAAAAATAAAATTTTAGAGCTTCTTTCATATGAAGGGTTTACTTTAGCAGAAACACAACACCTTTTTGATAGAACTATTAGAGAAATTAAAATAAAAAATAAAATCAATTTATAACATTATTTGTTTAAATCCAGTAATTTTGTAAGAACATCTGAATATGTTTTCATATAATCTTCTATAAATTTATCAGTTTCTAATGGTTGTGTAAGACTTGTAGCTTTTCTTCTAGCAATATAATCAGATAAATCTTTAATTTGGCTAAGGTCTAATCGTGTGTCATACATTTTTATGTACCTCCTTATGTATTTTCTTACAATTATATAACTTTTGATACAATTATTCAACTATTATCTTGTATAGGTGGCAGAGTTAGGTTTATTGCGAATGTCTTGAAAACATTTGACGGTTAATCCCGTCCGTAGGTTCAAATCCTACCCTGTACGTTTCTCTCCTATTTTGGAGAAATATTAAACGAAAGGATGTCATGATTTTTGGTAAAAATCACAAAAAATGAAGCACAAATACTTAATGTAAAATATGAAATTCCATTTAAAGAATTTGGTGGAATCACTCGCACTTGCTCTTGTCATCATAAAAGGAAAACTTATTATTTGACAGAGAGTAATTATAATCTAAATGCATTAAGCGAAATCAGAAAAAATATTGTCGAATGACAAAATATATAAGAAAGGTGGTACATTACCATCGGAAAGAAAAAGAAAGAAATAAATATAAGTTTTCTTAATAATGGATGTTCCGTAACGGGATCGTGTACAATCATTAAGTTTTTAGATAGGACAATTCTCTTTGAATTTGGTGGAATTCAAGAAGAGCACACTATTCTTGATAATTATAGATTGAACAAAGAACAGATATCTAAAATTAAAGCAAAAGATGTTGACATGATAATTGGTGGACATTTCATGCACTATGATCATGGTGGTAATATCCCCGCATTAGTTAAACAGAATCCAAACATAAGAATTATTACAGGCAAAAATACTACTGGTATATTAAAAGAAATGTGGTTAGACTCTGCCAACATTACTATTCGTGATTGTGAAACATTATCTTCTCAGTATTCAGATAAAGTGTTTAAACCTTTATATAATATTGATGATGTAGAGAAATCTGTATCTCTTATTGAAGAATATGATGTTGGGGAAATTCACGAATTAGATGAAAATATATCTATTAGATATACATATTCTGGTCATATTTTTGGCGCAGTACAATGTGAATTATTTATAAAAATCAAGAATCATTGTACCAAATTATTATTCACAAGTGATCTCGGAAATACAAAGATTCAGGATTTAAAACCATTTGTCCAGGAATTTGAACCTGTAAAATCTGCAAACTATGTATTCGGAGAAACTACATACGGTGCAAGAAATAATAAACAAATAACACAGAAAATAATTAATAAAGATTTAGAAAAAATCAAATCGGTTATTCAACAATTTTGCGGAGATTATAAAAGGCGAGTTCTTATGCCTGTATTTAGTCTTGATAAGTGTCCCGTTGTACTATGGCTTATTTATCAGATGTTTAAAGACGATAAAAATTTTACAACAAAAGTGTTAGTTGATAGTCCTCTGACAAACAGACTTCTTGACAGGTACAGTGAAGTATTAGATGGTGAAGCAAAAGAAAAATTCGATGAAATGCTTGCATGGAAGAATCTAAAAAGAATTGTAACTCCAGAAGATAGTAGATATGCTATGGAAAACATGAAGAATATCTTAATATTGAGTTCTGGTGGAATGTTACAAAGCGGACGCTCTGTTAGATGGGCGAAAGAGTTGCTCCCCCATAGTAATGATTGTTTGATTTTGAGTGGCTATTGCGGGGAAAACACGCTTGGATATAAAATCAAAAATTTCAGTGACCAGAAAACCATTTCAATTAATGGTGCACAGGTGAAAAACAAAGCACAGATTGTAAATGTACGAAGTCTTTCGGGTCATATGCAAAGAGATGAATTATTAAAATACTACTCTTCTATTCATACAGAAAAGATTTATCTTCTGCATGGAGAAATGGAAGGAAAAGTTGAATTTTCGCAAGATTTGAAAAGAGAAATCGCAAATAAAAGCATGACTACAAATGTTTGTGTGGTTAATAAAGGAACGAAAATTTCGTTATAAAATATTATGAAAACTGAGGTATTTTAAATTTATGGTTAATAAAGAATTGTTAGAAATTCCATTAAGTGACTTAGGATTAAATGACCCTTTACCTGACCCTGTCACATACCAGTATTATAAGGGATTAAAAGAAAGAAAAATTATTATTAATGAGCAAATTGGTTCAGATATTGTTGAAATGGTCATGCTTCCGTTGTTAGAGATGGATAATGATGGTACTGGTAAACCAATTAATATTATTTTAAATACAATTGGCGGTTCATTATTTGATGGAGCGTCCTTATGTAATATCATTGATAATCTCAAGTGTCCAACGACAATTACAGTTATGACATATGCGTATTCAATGGGAAGTATTATTCTTATGGCAGGATATAATAATCCAAATGTTAAAAAGCGTTGTTATAAATTTTCAACTGCTCTTCTACACGCAGGAAGTAGTTATCTTGAAGGAAATAGTACATCTGTAAAAGATCAGTTCAATTTCTATCAGAAGTTTGAGGACATCATTAAAGATTATACTCTTTCTCATAGCAATATCACTCCAGATGAATATGAAAAAATGGAACGGTATGAATGGTATATGACAAGTGATATTATGCTTGAAAAAGGTCTTGTTGACGAAATTATCTAGGAAGAAGAGTATCTACTACTCTTCTATTTTTATATTTTTAGTTAATTGAAAAGGAGTTTTTATATTATGGCAAAAAATTATTCTTACAAAGAATCAAAAGTAACTACAAAGAAATTAGTTGGTGTATATGACGTTGATACACATACTCTCGAAGTTGATGGCGAAGATAAAGATATTCTTAAAGAATTAGAAGATTTCAATGGTGCCATTTTAGAAGTGACTATGAAAGTTAAAGAAGAAACAGATTTAGCAGACGAATAAAGAGAGTTGGTGTAGTTATAACTGATTTATATAAATTAGATAATGAAACGGATTTTGAGTGGAAACTAAGATGTTGTCTTGCAAAGAAACGTAGAGAAACAGATATGGATTGGGTTGAAATCCAAGATATGCTTGGATTATCTATCACACCAGACCAACTTAGAAAACAAGCTGTTGGATATCTGGAATATGATAATTATATTAACGGATTTGAGGGTGTAGCTACTACTATCCTTTCTATTTCTGACTTACATGTTCCATTTCAGTTACCATATGAATTGTTAAAAGATTATCGCGGAGTTGATATTTTACAAATTAATGGAGATGTTGTAGATTGTCAGGCACTCTCACGCTTTTCAAAACAATATAGAATTTCTCCAATAGAAGAAATGATCAAGGTAGACAATATCTTATTGATTTGATCGAATACATTCATCCTAAGAAAGTTGTATGTAATTATGGTAATCATGACAGGCGATTTGCTAATTATTTTGCAAAGAATTTAGATACAGATATTTTGGAACTTATGCCAGATACATCTTTGGAGTTAATTTTTGTAGATGGATTTAAGCATTATGATAAACGTAGTAAATCAAAAGTTTGGTATGAACCACTTGTAAATATTTTTGAAGATATTGATATTCAATATGTCGATGATTGGAAATGTAAAATTGGTAAAACTTGGTTTGTTCATCCATTGGCATATAGACAAGCAATTCTTGCTACTGCTGAGAAAGCAAAGGATTATTTACAAGACACTGATAGAGATGGATTTGACTGTGTTACGATGGCTCATACTCATATGATTGGTGACTCAAAGCGTGGTTATGTAAGGCTTCTTGAACAAGGTGCTTTTGCAAATGTTGATAAAATGAATTATATGGATGGTAAATTAACAAAACCTCAAAAAGAAGGATTTGCAGTTATTTGTCAAGACAAATATGGTAATTTGATTGAAAATAAAACGAAGATTATTTCGTTAAATTAAAAATAAGGGTAGTTTCCAGTCATCAAGAAATAAAAATCAAATTTGAGAGTAGTTAGTGTCTAACCACTCTCTTATTTTATTGTTTGAAAGGAATTAAAAATTATGAATAAAAAAGAATATATTGCTGCGACAGCAGAAAAAACAGATGGGATTAGTAAAGCAACTGTAGAAGAAGTGTTAAAAGCTTTTACAGAGACAATCACAGAAGGATTAATCAAAGGTGAAAGAATCCCTATTGTTGGATTAGGTGCTTTTGAAACGGCAGATGTTGAGGAACGTATTGGTAAGAATCCAAAAACTGGTCAGCCAGTCAATATTCCTGCTCATAGAAAACCTAAATTTAAAATCAGTAAAACATTAAAAGAATTAGTCAGAAATCCCATTAGCTTTAGCTGATGGAATGAATGATGGAGAATATATAAATGAAAGGAAGTGATTATAGATGTTAATTGCATATAAATACAGATTATATCCAAATAAAGAACAACAGGAATATTTTGCAAAATGTTTTGGTTGTGTACGTTTCATCTATAATCGTATGCTTTCAGACAAGATTGATTATTACAATGAAACAAAACAGAAATTAAATAATACACCTGCTCAATACAAGAAAGAATTTCCTTGGTTGAAAGAAGTTGATTCTCTTGCATTAGCAAATGCACAGATGAATTTACAAACTGCTTATAATAATTTCTTCAAAAGACCAGAAGTAGGATTTCCTAAATTTAAGAGCAAGAAAAATCATAAATATTCTTACACTACTAATAATCAAGGTGGAAACATTTATGTATCTGATAGACATATTAAACTACCGAAGATTGGATTGATTAGAGTAAAGAAACATAGAAATTTTGATGGTTTAATTAAATCTGTTACTGTGTCGCAGAATCCTTCTGGTAAATATTTTGTTTCTGTGTTAGTAAATCAAGAAGATAAAGAGAAATTACCTGTTAATGATAATGAGATTGGAATTGATCTTGGAATCAAAGAATTTGCTATTACTTCTGATGGTAAAATGATTGAGAATCCGAAATATCTTAGAAAGTCTGAAAAGAAACTAAGAAAATTACAGAAAGATTTGTCTCGTTGTCAAAAAGGAAGTAAGAACAGAGAAAAATGTAGAATAAAAGTTGCAAGACAACATGAAAAGATTGCTAATCAAAGAAAAGATTTTTTACATAAATTGTCTAAGAGACTTATTAGTGAAAACCAAACAATATGTCTTGAAGATTTAAAAGTAAAGAACATGATGAGTAATCATAAATTAGCAAAATCAATAGCAGATGTATCTTGGAGTGAGTTTGTAAGACAATTAGAATATAAAGCAAATTGGTATGGTCGAGAAATTATTAAGATTGACACATGGTTTCCATCCAGTCAGATATGTTCTAATTGTGGGCATAAAGATGGAAATAAGCCATTATCAGTACGAGAATGGACTTGTCCTGTATGTGGAACTCATCATGAAAGAGATATTAATGCTGCAATAAATATTTTTAATGAAGGTTTGAGAATGAGAACCGTAGGAATTACGGAGATAGCCTAGGTAAACTTGTCTCATTAGAGATATTGATTAGGAAGCTCAACGAGCTTTAGCTCGTGGGTAGTTCACAAGATGCTGTTAGATAAGGAGATGACCATTTGAAAACTAATTTTTATTCTGATATTGAAGATTTATGTTTAGATATTGCCCAGAAATATCATGATTCTTCACAAAAAAATGAATTTTATGAAGTTTCTATTTTAACATTCCATGATAAAGCGAAAGAAATTATTGAAGAATTAATTTTTCATGGATTTACATTAAATAATATTGAATTAGAAAGTTATGAACTAACTGGATATAAAGATGAATTCGTTATCACTATTGATGATATAGGATGCATTTGGTGCGAAAGAGCAAAGAGAGAAAAAGGATATTTGAATTTTTATGATAAAATTTTATATATTGATTCTGATGCAAATTCTAAGATTCTAACTTATATCCATGATGCAGAAGAGATTATTGAATTTGATATTCATGATGATTCGTATAAATGTGAAGATGGTGATGTTTCTGCTATTTGTGAATGTGATGGAAATTGTGATTGTAAGGATTGTGAATATTCAGATGGAGTGGATGATGAAATTGAGATCTCTGACTTAAAAGTGTTAACTTTTTCTGGTAGCCACGATGGGAAATATACCTCTTATTGTATCACAAGTAATAATGAAGATAATTTAAATAAATTTCGCAAACTTGTTCAGGAATTAGATATTTAAAATAAATACATTTTTATTCTCGGAACACATAACCTGATATGTGGAGATAAGAATTAAGTCTACGGAGAAAAATGTAATCGAGGATGTAGACAGTTATTTATTTAGGGACTTGCATGATTTTATGTAAGTCCTTTTTTTATATGCAACATAAACTCAGAAGGTCTGGGGCTTGACCGCTAATCAATGTGTGCCATCTGGCATCTGTTTCGAGTACAGTGTGTTGCGTTTGGTATATTGTCTGAATGTTGTTGGAGAATATACATTCTGTAGAATATTTTTATTCTGTCTTGTCTTCGTTAGTGAAACTCATGTATAGGGTACATCCCTATTGTACTAACTAATGGAGAGATTTGTAGGAGTAGGTGAAGTTCCTACTCTTTCTCTACGTCAATGGTGTAAATGGCGAGCATTAAAGACTCCAACTCTTTAGATTTTGGTTCAAGTCCAAATTGGCGTGTTATTAAATGATTTTTATTGGAAGGAAGTGAGAAAATGGCAGAACGAAGTAAAAGAATTACATTATACAATAAAGATAAGATGAAACATATTAATCCTGAAACATTGAAGTTATTTCAAAAATATCAAATTGATATGTCAATCAGAGATTTATCAAAAAATACCATAGAACAGTATAATGCAGACTTAAAACAATGGTTTATATATATGTATGATAATCAATTCAATTTATCTGTTTTGAGTGCAACAGATGAAGATGTAGAAGAATATTTTTATTGGAGAAAACAAAATGGAAATAATGTTTGCAGACAAAAAAGAATAATGTCTTCAATATCCGCTTTTTATAAATTTCTTCGCAAGAAAAAACTTATAAAGGAATCACCTACTGAATTTTTAGAAAGACCAAAACAAGGTATGCCAATTACAAAGCAGACGTTCTTATCTGTAGAACAGGTAAATGATTTGCGTCAAAAACTTGAAGAATATGGAGACATTCAATTACAGACATATATCTTATTTGGATTATCTACTATGGCAAGAGTTAACGCAATGGCTCATTTGCGTTGGGAACAAGTAGATTTGGATGAACGAATTTGCACCGATGTATTAGAAAAGGAACAAAAAATTGTTGACCTTTATTTTTCTTCTGAAGTTGCAGATTTATTGAAAAAATTGAAAAAATATAGAGAAAATAATAATATAAATGATTATGGTTGGGTATTCATTACACCATATGTTAATGAAGAAAAATGTATCCAAAATGGTACTTTAAATGAGTGGTGTAAAAAAGCTGGAAACATGATTGGTATCCCCACTCTTCATAATCACGATCTCCGTCATTCAGGTAGTAATATATTGAAAGAACTTGGCATGGAATTACAAGATATTGCTGAATTATTACATCATGCATCAACAGAAACTACAGTTAAACATTACCTAACTACTAATAAGAAAAAAGTAAAAGAAAATAAAGATAGATTTTCTTTCTAATACCATTTCAACGCCACTCGTCATATTCTCTCATTCTTCGCTGTTTACAAAAATATTAAAATATGATATTGTAAAAATATTAAAATTAGTATTTTTTGTAAGGAGGATTTGAGAAATGGAAACAACAACAAGACCTTGTGTAGTACATTCTGCAATGAATGATATAAAAAAGAAAAAAATATCATTTAAACATAAGTTACAGAGACGAGAAGGTGTCTGGACAAAGAAACAGAAATCTTTATTAATAGATTCTTTATTAAAACACTATCCAACTAATCCTATTTATCTCGTTGTTGAAGAAGGAGAACCAAAACGAGTGATTGATGGTTTGCAAAGATTAAGCACGATTAAAAGTTATGTAAATGATGAATTTACTCTTTCTACATTAGATGATATAGAAATAGATGGTGTTCCTAGAAAGTTATCAGGAAAGAAATTTTCTGAACTTGACCCTGCTGTAAAGGAAGAAATATCTAGTGCAGAAATAGTTCTATGTGAACTTCGAGATGCTACGGATAAAGATATTATAGAGTTATTTTCTCGTATTAATAATGGAAAACCACTTAACAGTACACAGAAATTAACTACTTTTATGTCAGTTGAACTTATTGATATAATTTCTTCTATGGTAGAAAATCTGTTTTTTAATAATGTTCTTACGGAAAAACAGCTTAATGATTCTGTTGACGTAGATATTATTATTGAATCTCTTATGATGATTGATTCAAATAAAGATAGAGAACTCAAGAGCTTTACAGCTGGAGAAAAGAGAAAATTCGCTGTTTATTACAGTGAGAAACTCAAAGAAGAACCTGATAACCAATATGAAAAAATGGATAAAATATCAGAAGGATTAAATAGACTTGGCAATCATTTTGAAAAAGATACGAAAATGCCTAAATTACTTATGCCTTTATGTATTTATGGTATGTATCGTATGATCAAAGATAACAAATCATTTGAGAAATATTTTAATTGGTTGGATGATTTCTTAGCTGGTTATGAAAATAATGAAGAATTCTTACAATATTGTAATTCTGGTACGACAAGTGCCGCTAAAGTACAGGGTCGATTCCAGTATTTTAGAAGTGCTATGCATGATTTGTAATATATAAATAAAGATTATATCTAACAATTAAAAACGAATATTGAATTATCAAGAAGAGTGGATTTTCTACTCTTCTTTTTTGTTGTTTAACTTAATTCATCTCAAGAATTCCCATACTTTTATAGATAGTGGAATGAATTGAGATAGAGAATATTAATTAAGAAGTTCCGACATCTAAATAAAGCGTAGGTCGTGAGTAGTTCGCAACGACTCTTGATGCACAAAAATGGTGTGGAGTTATATAACAGCAAATCTATATGAACCACATAAATATAAATTTTCTATGAAACATCCTGTTACAAAGGAAGAACTATCATGGATGAAATTAAAAGATTATTATTTACAAAGCACTAATTCTTTAGATATTAGTGCTTAATTTTATATCGAAAATAAAGGAGGTGGTGTTCTTGGCTAATAGAAAACCTATACAATCAAGAGAAGAAGCGATTCGTGAGTCAATGAACTCACCAATAAAACTTGACCCAACAATTATATTTAGTATTCCAAGAGCTAATGTGCAATTCGATCCAAAAAAACATAAATATAAATGTTCATGCTGTGGGAAAGGATTTAATAGTTTAAAACAGAACTTTCAAAAATCTGGAAGTCCATTATTTCAGGCAAATGATGGGTATTTACCTTGGTGTAAAGAATGTACTGATAAATATATGAATACATTAGTTGCTTTCTATTGTGGAAATGAAGAACACGCAATTAAACATTTCTGTCAGCAAGTGGATTGGGTATATAATATTGAACCATTAAAAGCAGCGAGAGAAATATCTTCTGATAGAAGTAGAATTTCTCATTATGCAGCAAAGAAGAACTTGAATGTTGGAAGTATGAAAACGTATTTTGATTCTATGATAAATGATTACGAAGAAAAACAAGGACAACTTATTTTATCTAGAGAACAGACAAAGCAGGATGATGTTAGTATTTCTGCTTCTGCTGTTGATAGATGGGGTGTTGGTTTTACAGAAGCCGATTATAAGAATCTTGACGATCATTACCGTATGTTGAAAAAAAATAATCCAAATGCTGATAATAATCAGGAAATTTTTATTAAATCATTATGCAATATCAATATGCTAATGGTTAGGGCTTTAACAAAAGGTGATTCTAAAGAATATAGTAATCTTGTTGAACAATATAGTAAAACATTCAAGCAAGCAGGTTTAAAAACTATAGAAGAAAAAGATTCTAGTAATGACGAAGTTGTAGGTGTTACACTTGCAACAATATCTCAATTTACTCCAGAAGAATTTTATAAAGATAAAACTCTTTACGAAGATTGGGACAAAATAGGCGAATATTTTGAACGTCATGTTTGTCGTCCAATGCAGAATATTATGACGGGTAGTGATATCAGGGATAAAGAATATTTCGTACCAGAAAATGGTGATGATGATGAGTAATCTAAATCAATATCCTGTGGATAAAAACCAAAAAGAATTATATAAGAAATTCCCTTCTACTCATTATTTAAGTAATCCTAATAATGTAATTCACATGATTGCATGGTGTTCTTTCTGGCGTAGGAATATGCATCGTTTTGTAAGAGATTATCTAAAAATTTCTTTATATATTTATCAAGAATTAGCAATATATCTCATGGGAGTTTCTAATTTTATATGTATTGTTGCTAGTCGTAATGATGCAAAATCATTTATTATTGCTTTATATGCTTGTTGTAGATGTATCCTTTACCCTGGTACAAAGTTTCGTATAGGATCTTCTACAAAAAAACAAGCTAAATTAATTGTGTCAGATAAAATACTCGATGAACTATGTGAATGGAGTAAACCTTTAAAAGCAGAAATAGCTGATTGGAGTACAAGTGAAAATAATATTTTTGTAAAGTTTAAGAATGGGTCTAAGATTACCGTATTTGTGGCAAATGATAATGCAAGAGGTTTAAGAAGTAATGCAATTTGCAGAGAAGAGTTTCGACAGATAGATAAAAAAATTGAAGATTCTGTTATTTCACCATTCCAAACAATACGAAATCAGCCATATATGCTTAATTCATACTATGGAGAAAATCCTGTTTTACAAGAAGACCCGATAGACGTTTATATCAGTTCTAGTTGGATTGATGATGGACATTGGATGTGGGATATTGTAGACCAAGCATATGAAGGTATGCAAAAGCATGATGGTTCCGTTTTTCTTACATTTGACGAAAGCATTACATTAAAACACCATTTAAAAACCCTGAAGCAATTAATTAATGAAAAAAAGAAACAAGACCCCATTACTTGGAAAATTGAATTTTTAAATCTTAGAGTAAAGGATTCTCTATCTTCTTACTTTACATATTCTATGTTAATTAATAGACAGATTCTAAAGCATGTCTTTTATCCTCGAAATATATTTGATTATAAAATGAATAAAAAAAATAAATATGCTATTCCTAAAATGGATAATGAAATTCGTTTAATATCAAATGATATAGCTTTTGTAGCAGGTAGTCAAAATGATAACTCTGTTTATAGTTGTATAAGAGGAATTCCTGAATCTATTGTTTATACGTCTGAAAACGACAGTTCTGTGGAAGTAAAACAAGGATATCGAAGACAAGTCCCTTATATTGAGTCAAATCAAATAGGAGATACTACCTTACAAGCAATTAGAATTAGGCAGTTATATGAAGATTTTGATGCAGATTATATTGTTATTGATGCCAGAAATGGTGGTCTTCAAATAATATACGCTCTTCAAAAAGTTTTATATGATGAAGAAAGATCAAAGGAATATTCTCCATTGCGCTGTATGAATGTCGATGAATATGCAAAAGTTTGTCCTGACCCAAATGCTCCATCATGTATATATGCTATTAATGCAACGCAAACTTTAAATAGTGAAATAGCTGTTTCTTTTCGTAAGAATTTAATTGAAAATAAAATAGATTTTTTGGTTAATTATAATACTGCAAAAGAGGATATTTTGTCTAATAATAAAGATTATAATTCTGAAATAGATGTTGATACACAAGTTGAGTATGAACGTCCGTTTTTAGAAACTCAAGAAATGGTAAGCGAATGTGCAGAATTACAATATGAAAAAATGCCACAAACAGGAATTATTAAAATTTATGAACAAGGGAAAAACCGAAAAGACAGATATACTTCTGTTTCATACGGATCTCATTTCTTTGATCAACTTGAACTTGATATGATGGGTAATTCAAGTGATTATGATTACTGTACTCTTATTAATTAAATAGAAAGGAGGTGTTTTATGTCAGAAGAAGAAAATTTTAAAGAAAAAACATCTGAAACAAATTCAACATCATCTTCTCTCCCACTTTCTAATTTTGATAAAAATTATGAATACAATAGTTGTGTCTCTATAAATCATTTTGATGCAAGTAATTTTCTTTTTTCTTGTGGAGTCTATAATTATTTTCAAAAATCAGAAATTGATAATATTTTAAGAAATCCTATTTTGTTTCATGAAGAAGCAATTCGATTATCAGATTTTATCTATACAAAAAATGGTATTGTATCTAATTCTATTGATTATATGACTGCTCTACCATGTTTAGATAGTGTAATTACAATTCAAAAGAAAAGTGGAAAAAATAAAATTAAAAAAGTAAAAGATTTGATGAAATCTACCCTTAAAACAATTGATGATAAATCTTTTATTCGTGATGCGTTACATACTGAGATGCGAAGAGGTACTGCTTTCTATTACTTTGATGTAAGAATGGGTTCTTATGACCAAAATCAATTTATGACAGATTGTGAGGTTGAAAACATTGTAGAGATAAATGAAATTGGAATCAATGCACGAATTGTTACACTTCCTTGGGAATACACAAAAATTGTAGGTAAGAAAAATGGACGTTATCAGCTTGCTTTTAATTTACGATATTTTGATGATTTTACAGGAGAATCCTTAGAACGAAAGCTTAGAAAATACCCTACCGAAATTTCAGAAGGATATTATAAAAAAAGAAAAGGGTTAGTTAATGGGGATTGGATGCTTCTTAATAATGATAGAACTATGTGTAAAAAAATCAAATGTACTGACTCTGAACCTTGGGGACGTAGTTTAATTATAGCTACTTTGGAAGATGTTTTATATAAGGATTATTATACAGATACAAAAAGAAATCTTTTAGATGAAGTTAACTCTCGCATTGTTTACGAGACATTTCCGGAAGGAAAAGAAAAAGGCTGCTGTGCATTAAGCAAAAAACAGCAAGAAGACCAACACAATACTGTCAAACAAGCGGTTATGAATAAAAATAGTCGTGGAGGATTAAGTTTCTTTTCTGTAGCCGCAGGAACAAAATTAGATTCTATTAAGGTTGACACAAATTTATTTGATTCAAAAAATGAATCTGATTTAAATAATAACATTTCTTTGGATTTAGGTATTTGTGCTTCATTGATTGGTGCAATGAGTACGGGAAATTTTGCTGCGGGTCAAAATAACCTTCAAATAGTAACAGCTCAATTATATACATGGATATATGAATGGCAAAATGAATTAAATTATGTCATAAATAAAAATATTATTAAAGATAATAAAAATAAAGTTGAAGTTTACTACTTTCCTACTTCTTTTGTTAATAAGGATTCTTTTTTTGAGCAGATGAAGATTCTTTACAGTGAAGCATCTGGTTCTTTAAGTTTTCTTGTAGCAAGTGCAGGAATTGATCCAGATGTGTATTTTAATGTTTTAGACCAAGAAATTGAAGATGGTATTTATCAGAAGTATCTTCCACATATGACATCGTATACTCTTTCTGGTAAAGATGAAGGTGGACGAGAATCTATCAACAATCCTACAAATGAAAATACTATTCAGTCTAAATCAAATCAAAGTAATCAAATGCCAAAACCATCAGCAACGTAAAGGAGGATATGTCTATGTTTAATAATGTCCTCGAAATTTCTGAGAAAGTCAATGGGAACGGAAGAGTTCCAGCAAAGATTATATTCCATAAAATTCATGAAGATTCTGAAGAAACAAATAGTAATGGGCTTCATTGGAAGGAAGAATATGTAAGAAATAATATGGCTAGTGCTGTAGGTATGCCTATATGTGCGGAGTTTTCTTCTGATGATAAAACTACTCCTATTGGACATGGTATGACGGGAGGAGAACTCAATCCTGACGGTTCAATTGAACCATTATTTAAAAATTCAGAAGTCGTAGGAGTTTGTGAAAATGCTTACATAGATACCGTTAAAGATAAAAATGGAAATGATATTAAAGCATTAATTGGTGATTGTTCATTTTTTAATCAGCGTTATCCTGATTTTGTGAAATGGATTAGAGCTAATTATGTCTTAGATAAAGTAGAAACTTCTATTGAAATTATGGGTTTGAAAGACAATGCAAATACAATTATTTATGAAGAAGGAGAAGATATAACTGATGATTTTAGAACGCCTATGATTTATGGGTATTCTGCTGATTGTATTCTTGGTATTACTCCTTCGGATGAAAATGCAATTATTGTAGAAATTTCTCAGAAAAAGAAAAACAAGGAGGAAAATAAAAAAATGGAATTTAATATGGATGAAATTAAAAAAACTATTCAAGATGTTATTACAGAAATGAATAATAAGTCTGAGACTTATGAAACTAAGATATCAGAGTTAAATGAAGCTATTACAGCAAAAGATTTTGAAATTAAAGAAAAGGATGAAAAAATCGTTGAATTAAATGCTTCTGTTGAAAAAATTCAGGCTGCACTCAATAAATTAAAAGAAGACCAGCAGACTTACTGGGCAGAAAGAGAAATCTTAGAAAATGAGCTTGCTAAAGCTAAAGTGGCTGAAAAAATTGGTGAGTTAAATAGTTCTCTTTCAGAATTTAACGATGAAGAAAAATCTGTTGCAAAAGAAGATATTGAAAAACTTACTTCTGAAATCAATGCAGCTACAAAGAAAGAAGATTTAAAGAATGTTACTTCTGAAATTAATTCTATTAAATCTAAAATTTGTATGAATATTGTTGCACAGCAGAAAAAGGCTGAGGAAGAAACTAGAATTGCAGAACAGAATTCTATGAAAGAACCAAAGGTTGAAGATATTTTCTCTGAAATGTGTTCAAATACTCACACTGAAGAAAAAGAAGATATCAATATTTTTTAATTTAACTTAAAAACAATTTTAACACAAAGTCTAAGTTAATTACTTAGGCTTTTTATTTTATTTAAGGAGGAAAACAATGGCAATTAAATTACATACTATTGGACAGATTGAACATGGAGTTTATCCATATGAAAATGCAGTAGCAAGTGCAGATACATTTAATGGTGCATTTGGCGATGTAAGCTCTGGAAAATTCACAGTAGGAGAAAAGAAAGCGAAAGCTATCATGCAGATTGAGCGTGGTGATGATGAATATATGCCTACATATCCAATTAGAAAAGACGAGCAGGTAAGAGTTATTAATCTTGAAAAACTTGATGGAGAGATTATTGAAGTTTATGGCGATGAACTTCCAACTACTGTTGCTGTAGGTAATAAGCTTGAATCTGATGCAACAGGAAATTTAGTTACTGGTGCTTCTGCTGCTCCATATTTAGAAGTAACAAAAGTTATCGGTAATCATCTTGGCGTAGAAGTAAAAGTTGTTGCGAAATAATTAAAAAGGAGGAATATTAAATGGGTTATACATTTGAATTAAATAATGAAAGAAAAGATGCTAACTTTGTTAGTGGAAAGATTGGCAAGAAATCTCCTGTCGTTGAGATTTTCTCAGCAATGAGAGATGGAAAAGATTTAGCTCCATACGGAAAGAAAGCTGATGTAGCCGCAAAATATATTAAGGAATTAAATCAGAAAGCCAGTACAGGAGATTTTACTGCAATTTCAGAATTAAATGAACTTCGTAGATTTGCAATGGAACCTGTACTTTTACAGGAAATTAAGTTACTTGGTATTTATGGTAACTATAAACCAATTGGATATAACGAATCTTGTGAAATTGAGATTACTGAATTTGCAAATCTTCCAGCAAATGAACAGGCATTAGGACAGGATGTTAAATTTCCAGTAATTAGAAAGAAACGTGTTCCTATTGCTACCACTACTATCTCTGGTGGTTATGCTGTTGATTATAGAAAAGCTGCATTAGGTGATATGTCTGATGAAAATGAACTTCAGGATCAGGTAAGAGTTCAAATCAGAAATAAAGCTGCGGTATATGTTGTAAATACTGTATATTCTGCTCTTAAACATGCAGGAGGTGTTAAATATTTCTGGGAAGGTGATGGCGTAACAAAGACTGGTGCAGATGGTGTTATTACTCCAATTAGACGTTTTGGAAAACCTACTATTTCTGGTGACTATGCATTAATTTCTCAGTTTAATAGTTTTGCAGGATATCAGGGGGTGACACCTAATGTCAATGGTATTTCTGAAGCAGTTATGAAAGAAATTCATGATACAGGATTAATGGGAATGTACAATGGTACAATCTTGTCTGAAATTCCAAATCCATATGACTTCACAACTCTTACAAAAGATGGAACAAATTTTGAAACTATGCTTCCTGCTGGATTAGCATTTGTTATGCCTACAGGTGGTAAATCTCCTATTTATACTGTAACTAGAGGTGGACTTACATCCTTCTCTGGAAATGATGTGACAACAGGTCAGTCAATCACAAGATATGATCTTGAAGTTGGTGCATTAGTTGCTCCTAATAGAGAGTATGAAATCGGTATTATCGCTGATAAGAAACTTTCTCCAGAACTTGAAAATTTATAATTTTAAAAACAATAGGTAGGAATAATATTATTCCTACCTTAGTTTACTGAGGTACATATGAGCAATTATTTTTATTGCTATTCAAAGAAATTATTTCACTTTATAAAGGCTTTTGGAATTAATTATATTTTTATAGGTGTTCATAATACAACAAAAACGAAATATTATATTTTTCCAAAATCAGAAAAATTAGATAAAATAATTTTTTTGTATAATAAAGTAAAACATTCAATTTAGTTGAAAAATAAATATAGTTGAAAGGAAATATATTCATGGCAGGAAGAACAAAAGCTGCTGCAACATCAGAAAAGACTACTGTTGAAGCAGATGTAAAAATTGAAAATTCAAATGAAAATGTTATTAAAAAAAGCACCATTGAACCATTTTCACCTGAAAAAAAAGTCACTGTAAGAAGTATTGCAGATTGGGATACTGGATTTAAACGTATTGAATCAATTGGGGATGTACAAATTCCAGCTAACGGCAGTGTTCGTTTAGCCGCAAGTGAAATTATCGCACAAGTGCAGAACGGTAATACTCTTTTTAGAGGGAGTAATGGTGATGGTTCTCATGCAACTTTATATATTGATGATAAAGCAACAAGAATTGAAGCAGATTTCGAGACAGAAAATACTGTTCAGAAATTTATCACCAATGAATTAGTAAAAGACCTTTTTAAGAAATCAAAAAAAGATTTTAAAGAAGGTTTAAGAGATTTAGTTATTACAAGAGCTGAACGATATAGCATTATTAATATTATTCGCAAAGAAAAATTATTTAATGATTATGAAAAAGTTCGGGCAGTTGAGGATTATACTGGACTTAGAGTATAAAGATGGTGATTGAATGAATACGACTTATACAGAAGTTATTAATAGTTTTCACAGTACATTTCAAGATAAAGTTATTATTCCAGAATCTCTTGAAAAAGAATGGTTTTTGAAAGCAGTTGGAAAATATTCATTCGAAATAGACCCTGTTAATTACATAGACGAATTAGAAGAATTTGATTCAGAACTTAATCGTTATACGGTTGATACTCTTGGATTAATGATGAAAAAATCTTATCAGGAAAGAGAATTATCAAAAGTTAATAAACGAATTAGTATTGTTTCCAAAGACCTTTCAATTGATGGATCTAATGGAAGTAAAACTGCCGCAAAAAGTGAATTAGATAAAGTATGTGAAGAATTGAATAATATGATTTATAAGCAAACTCCTTCTGCTTATAGTTAGGAGGTGTCTAAATGCAAGAATGGTATTTAATGACCCCATCCACTCGTCCTAATATCACTGGTGGTTTTGAAAATGATTCTTTTTTAGATTATAAAGAAGATGCATTTATAGAAGCTTTACAAACTGATATTGCAAAAACTGTTACATTATATTATTCAGATTTAACTAAAGTTTGTGAAGTCAGAATGATTATATCGGGTAATTTAGCTAATACACAATTAAAATCGTTAGAACGTGCTGCGTTTGCTCAAATTGGAACATTAAAAGCAGGTATGTATGTTGGTTATGAAAATAGATATTGGTTAGTAAGTGGATATCCTGGTAATAATGGCATTTGTGAAAAAGCAACTCTCATTCTTTGTCAATATCAAATTATGTGGCAAGATGAAACAGGAAAAATTATTAAACGATGGGCGAATTTTACCAGTGCATCTAAATACGATGTAGGTGAAAATGGGTATAATATTGTATTGTCATCTAATAACTTTACTATTTGGATACCAGAAGATGATGATGGACAAACATTAGACGGAAAACGAATATTTATCGAAAGACCAAAAAAGGGTGTTTTACCCGAAAAGGTATATAAAATTACTCGAAGCGATGATGTGCTTTATTTATATGGTGAAGAACATGGTGGAATATTAAGTTTTATTGCTGACAAAACAGAGCTTAATCTTGAAAAAGATAGACCAGATTTGCAATTATGTGACTATATCTCTCCTACTACCCCTACCATTCCATCCACTCCAACAGAAAATCCAGACAAAGATAATACTTCTTCAGAACCAGATGATTCAAATATCATTGCCACAATCTCTGGTGGTAATACAATCAGATGTAACAGAAAGAAAACATGGTCAGTTAGTTTTACAAAAAACAATGAACCTATTACAACTGATTTCGAATGGAAAATCAAATCAAATTTTAAAGTTCCATCGGTTTTAAATGAGAATACAATTCAAATAAAAATTGAAGATGAAAATTTAATTGGAGAAACTTTTATATTATGTATCTATCAATCAGATAAATGTCTTGCTACACAAGATGTTGAAATCACAGATTCATTCTAGGGGGTGGTTATTAATTGGCAGAATCATTTTTAAAAGATATAGGATTGTATAAAGGTAGGATTTCTGGTCAATTACTTGATTCTCCTGAAATTTGTGAAGTGTTATTAGGAAAGAATTATACAGAAGAACAAGTGGATGAACTATTGTATAGTCAGATGTTTCCTTATTTATATGTAGATGAAACACAGACTGAAACATTACCTTATATATGTTTTGAAGTTACTGTTCCTACAGTCCCTACTCATACTGTTAAATGTTTACAGTTAACGATATGGACATATTGTCATAAAGAATGTATGAAATATTCTAAAAAAGGATATTCAGGTACGAGAGCTGATATTATGGCAGATATGGTGGAACGATGTTTAAGGGATTCTGAAAGATTTGGAATAGGAAAATTAGAATTTAAATACACAGATGTATTTTCACCTGCCAATAAATATTATGGTAGAAAAGTTATATTCTATGCATATGATTTTAAGCTTAAAGAGGTCAAATAATTTATGCAATTAGATTATTTTACTCTCCTTTCCGAAGAACCAGTTAAAATTCAAAACATAGGCAGTATTAAAAGCCCTACAATAAATGAAATTAAGAAAATTACTTATTCTGTTTATCTGACATATATAGATTATCTTATTATGGATATTCCATCTTACTTTTCTATGTTAGAAAAAAATATTGAAAATTATCCTAATAATCAAGAGATAAAAGATACGGTTTCTCAATTAAAAAACGATTATATTGAATTATCAGAAGAAGATAAATCTAAATTATCTATTCTTGATATTATAAAAAATGATGAATATTTTATTCAGATATTATCTTTAGCTTTTAATTTTTTCTTTGTAGAAGATGTTATTTTTAATCATGAAAATGCTTGCTTCTATTTATATGACGGGACAGTTGATGATTCTGATGAAAAAGTCCCAACAGGGATTATATTTTCAGGAAATTATACGGCTGTTACTGACCTTATTCTCTCACGAGTTAATGTTAAAAGAAAAAATAACAAAGAAAATAAAATGAAATTTAAAAATAAGAAAGCTGCTGAATTATATGCAAAGATGCATCCAGAAGAAGAAAAAGAGACTAAAGAAGATAAACGCTTTGAATTAGCGAATATTATATCTTCTTTATCTATACATAGTAAAAATTTGAATCTTATCGACATAGGTAATTTGACAGTTTTTCAAGTATATGACCAATTCCAGAAACAACAAATTGAAGATTACTATGAACTTATGAAACGAAGTGTTTCGATATGGGGAGATAGTGACAATAAATTTGATGTTTTGGGATGGCTGAAATTAAACAATGAAGATTAAAGACCTGTTTTGTATAGGTCTTTTTGTTTTGCAACTAAAAATTAAAATTTTGAAATGAGGAGGAAATAATATGCCAAATATTAACAAAGCGAATAGAGAGGTTTGTGACGTAGATATTAGAGATCTTAAAACAATGAAACCTTTTTTATTTTTTGATAAAGCAAATACCACAACTGAAAATATTTCAGCTGAAACAACTTTTGCAAATGCTAAAGGTACAAAAAGTATTGGTTTCGCAAATCCAATTGAAGGTACAATGACAATTGAAGCACAGGTACTTCCGTTTAAGCTTTATGCATTAATGACAGATGGAGTTATTGAATCTACTGCTTCTTATCCTGTAAAGAAAACAATTTCATGTACAACAGGTGGAAAATTGGATATTCAGGAAAAGAATGGAACAATTACCAAAGTGTTTGTTTATGCAGAAAATGATTTTGGAGGAACTGAAATCAAAGGTAGTTATACAGATAATGCGTTTACTGCTACAACCACAGGTGATATTGCTGAAGGTACATCTTACGAAGTTGGATATATTGTTACAAAAACTTCTGGGGTTAATAAATTATCATTTAATAATACTAAACTTCCAAAAGCATATTATATTTGTATGAATACTGTTGATAAAGATGAAAATGAAGTTCTCACTCCATTTAAAATTATTGCTCATAAAGCACAGCCACAGAGAAACTTTGAGTTATCTCAGTCTAGTGAAGGGGATGCTATGAGCGTCACATTAACTTTCGATCTGCTCCAGTCAGAAGATAAGCAGTTTGTTGATATGATTGAAATTGAAGACGAGGAATAGTTACACCTCTTTAAAAAATATATAAATGTAGTTTAATCGTTAACAATAATAGGGAAGACATTTAAACTACATTTTTAATTTTAATGTCTTCCCTATTTTTTACGAAATTATGATTTGAGGTGAACATTATCAAAAAACAAATTTTTGATTCTTTGGATGAAGTTAAAGAAGCTTTTGGAGAAGATGGAATTATCGTTATTACAGAAATAAAACAAGTTATTTTTTATATTTCCAGATATAATATTCAGCCAGTATGGATATCTCCTTCTGAAAAAAGAATAGGTCATATGGCTTATTATTTTATAAAAGCAGAAACGAAAAAGCCATATGCTGATTGGATGCAGAATCGTTCAAAGAAAAATATTTCTTAAAGAAAGGATTTTTATATGGATGAATCTAATACAACAATTATTTGCAATTGATTTAAAAGCATTTGGACTTACTATTTTTATTGTCTTATTAGGATTGCAAACCTGTATCAAATTAATGCAATGGTTTTTATTTGACTTATTAGGAATTGAAACAAAAGCAATGCGTGAGAAAAAACAAGAACATGAATTACTTTTAACTACAGCAGATGAATTAAAAAAATTATCTAAGAAGCATGAAAAGGATATAAATTCATTTCTCGATAGTCGAGTCCATGATAGAGAACAATCATTATCTATTCAAAAAGAATTAACAGTTTCGCAAGAACGAATCTCAGAATCTATTAATTCTCTTTCAGATAAGCTTGCAGAGATGCAAGAAAATACTAATAAGCGATTTAAAGAAAATGATGAAAAACAAAATAAGCGTATACAGGCAGAATTAAAAGACAAGATTGGACAATCATATCGTTATTATCACAATGTAAAACAGATAAATGATATAGAATTGGAAACCTTAGAAGGATTGATACAAACCTATGAAGATTATGGTGGAACAAATAGTTTTGTACATTCATTGGTTCAGAAAGAAATGTATACTTGGGAACATGTTGATAGAACTTAATATATAACGACTCTCTTCTATTTTTATTGAATTGAGAGTCGTTAAATAAAATATTTACATGAAATGAACGTGATTTGATGTAAGTATTTTAGAAAGGTGGGCGATTTTATATCTAAAAATGCAGGAAAAAAATTTGAAGATTGTTGGAAAGAATCCGCTAATAAATTAGAGAATATATGGATATATCGCTTAAAGGATAATGCAGCTAGTTTTGGAAATAGTTCTAATACTCGTTTTACTTCACATAATATGTGTGACTATATCATGTGGGATGATAATTCAAGGACATTTTATTGCCTAGAATTAAAAAGTACACAGTCTACTTCTCTCTCACTCTCTTGTATCAGAGATAATCAAATTAAAGAATTAACTGAAGCAAGTAAACATAATTTGATTGCAGGTTTTATTGTAAATTTTAGAAATAAAAATAATGATACATATTTTATTGAGATATGTGATTTCAATAATATGATAAAAGAAATTCAGAAAAAATCTTTTAATGTCAAGGACTTAGAAGAACATAATGCAATATACATAGAGTCAAAATTGAAAAAAGTTAATTATAGTTACGATGTGCAAAATTTTGTAGAGAATACACATCTATAGAAATAATAAAAAGGAGTTTTATTTTATGCTTAAAGACAATATGAGAATTAAAGAATCTATCACTCTTCAGGACAGAATTAATGCTATCGAAACCATAGTTTCTTTCTATTTTATGGATGGAGATTATACACCTTACTATAAAGATGAAGGAGAAATTTCTGCTGTTATTAGAAATTTTATTGATGGTATTGAGTTTGAAAAAGGTGAAAGTGTTTTTGCTGCTTATTATAATGATGAAGACCTTAGAAAATTAGTTAATATGTTCATTTTAGAACCTGTTGATAAAGAACCTAAAAGTGAAGAAGATGAAAGAATTCAGAATTCTATTAGAGAATTATATGACATGATGGAAGTTATTAGAGAATATGTTGCAGACAAAGTAGAATTTGAGAAACAAAAATATCTTCATGCTAACCCTGACTTAGATAAAATTGTTATGGCAGCTGATACTATTATTGATTCTTTTGAAAATTTTTCACGAATGAATTTTGAAATTCTCACACCTGAAAATTTAGAAAAAGCACAGAAAATTTTCAATAAGATTTCTGAGTCTGGATTTGAATTCACAGCAGAGAATATTGTTAATGTGATTAGAGATGCTTCTTCTTTTGATATGGATGAAGCAACTAAGGAAATCGTTGATGCTAAAAATTCAGAAATTCGTGAGTTAAAAGAGAAAATCAAGAAATTAGAAAGTAAGAAAGAATCCAACTTAAAGGTAATTAAATAAATAATAACAAAATGTTTCTAATTTATAGAAAGATACTCCCGTCTGGTGGAACAACGGGAGTACAGGAACTACTCTAAATGATGATATTAAATAATGAAGAATTAAAAATAAAATTATTAATGTTTGGACTTTAATATAAAGTCTTTGAATTGTACTTCGAAGCTTTTTGGTTGGTGTTCATAAACCGTATGTACAATTAGGAATACAAACAGCCAAGGAATATTCTTCAAAATTTCCATAACTAAGTTGTATAGTAGTTCTACCATTCTTCACCTCCCTTCCGCAATAATTTGTGTCTGGGAAATAAAGCGTGGAGAACCCACAAGATATTAGAAGTTTTTCCAAGAACTATCGCTCTCTTTCTCCTTTGTAAAAAGGATTTTGCGAAATTGACATGTTACATACAGTAGAATACATGACGTGTAGAGAGTACACACGCAATACTCTCTCATGTATTCCTTGTTATATTATACAGCACTTGGATTATTCTGTAAATTAGGAACATTTGTTTATAAAGGGTAAAATAAATGAAATTGTCAGATATACATAAGGATTGTCAAAGAAAATTAGCTAGTGCAATGAGAGAAACTTATTCTGATGCAGGTAGCATTATTGACTACTCTTTTGCTACTTTTTATGGACAAGGAAATCCGAAAAGACCAAGAACTGGTACATTGAAAGGTTCAAAAAAAGTTGATCCACCTAGAATAAGTGGTGATACAGCGTATTTAAAGGCAGGTTATGAGGGTGATCAGATTAGTTATCCTGATGGTACTTTTAGCGGCGCAGAAGTTTTAGGTGCTACTATGACAGGTACTTATGGAGTTGTTGGTAATCCATCATATGATGAAGAAGCTTTTAGATTGATTATTGAAACTGCAAAAGCTAATTTTGCATCACAATTTGGAAAATAAAAAGAGAACAGTCAACGTACAACTGTTCTCAAAGGATAAAGAATACTTAATGTCAAAGAGTGAAAGTTTCTTTGACTTGTTTAGTATAACATGTATAATTAAAAATGTAAATATATATTTTATAAAAATTTTAATATTTTAAAAAATAACTCAACTATTTGAGAGGCTGTATTTTTATGCACCTCTCTTTTTTGTTATTAAAAAGGTGGTGATTTAAAAATATGGCTGATTATAGTGTTGATATTCAAGCGAGTTTGAAAGGATTTGAAAAATTAGATGAATATGAACGAAAAATAAATGAGTTAAGTAATAAAAAGGTTCAGGTTCAATTTGATGCCAAGGGAATAGACAATCTTTTAAAAGGGGTTGGAAGTAATTCTGGTGCTAATATTGGTGTAAAAGTAGGACAACAAATTGGTAGTGGAATCCAAAAAGGAATGAACGCAGTTGATTTTTCAAAAGGTCAACAAAAAATTCGAGATAATATTCAGAAAACATCAAATGAGATTCAGAAAAGTTTTAATAAAATAACACCCGAAAATGCATTTAAGGATGCTTCTAAATATGTACAACAACAAGAAAAGGCTACGTCCAGTTTCTATAAAAAATATAATTCTCTCCAAAATAAATTCAATAATACAAATTCTAATTTCGGGAATTTAAAATCAAATATATCTTCTGCTGGAAAATCTAATCTGGGTGAATATGCTTACGATCAATTAGCTTCTAAAATCAATAAAGCTGAACAAGCTCTTGCAAATTTTAATGCAGAATCTGCAAAAGGTTCTAATGCTAATCTCGATAGTATGAACGCAAGCTTAAAAGAATTCAATACATTAACTACGAGTGCATCAAAACAATATGAAAAATTGATGCAACCTGTGGATAGGTTATCGCAGAATAAAATGTTGAATGATTTTAAGAGTTATTGGAATGAAAATACAAAAGCTCATAAAGATTTTAGTCCAGATTATGAATCTATTGTATCAGAATTAGAAAATACTAAATTAACATCTGGTAGGTCTTCTGAATTAAAAAAACAAATAGCTAGTTTTAAGTCTGAGATTAAAAGTAGTGGAAAAGAAGGAAAATCATGGATTTCAGACACAAAACGAGCTTTAGGGCAAATTGCTCAGTTTACAGGAGTTTATGCTGCATTACAGAATGTTATGGTGGAACTTCCATTGCAGATGATGGATGCGGTAAAAGATGTTGATGCGGCAAAAATCGAATTGACTAAAGTAAGTGATGCTCCAACAAGTCAGTTAAGTGATTATTGGAACGAAGCTGCGGAAAGTGCTAAGAAGTATGGTGCTACGATTAGCGATGTTATTAGTAGTACTGCGGATTGGAACCGTTTGGGTATATTTATTGCTCCCTTATATTGTGAAATATAAGTGAAAATCCTCTCAAATCGGTGAAACTCCTGAGAAGGACAATACCGAGGGTAATGCATAAAACAATTTATTATATAATTTCTTTCTCTTTAAAGAAGGAGGATGAATGGCAAAAGCAAAAAATTTAACAGGAAATACATATGACGATTTTACAGTAGTAGAAATGCTGTATCAATATAAAATTAAACCATCTATTAAGAAAGCCCGTACATATTGCAGATGTATTGGCGTAGATAATAAGGAATATATAATTCGTGCAGATGCTTTGACAAGTGGTGCAACCAAATTTATAAAAGGTGCAATGAGAGCAGGAAAACCAATTGATATTACAAATCAAAAATTTGGACATTTAACAGCAAAATATCCTACGACTAAACGTGCTGCCAATGGAGGAATTATTTGGCATTGTGAATGTGATTGTGGTAGAGAAACAGACATTGATGTATCTTCTCTTATTAGCGGACATACTCGTTCATGTGGTTGTAATCATAGAAGTAAATACGAAGAATTTATCCATGATTATCTTACATCTCTAAATATTCAATTTGAAGAAGAAAAACGATTTCCAGATTGTAAAAATTCTAAATGTAGTGATATGCTACCATTCGATTTTTATATTCCAAATCTAAATAAAATTATTGAGTTTGATGGTGAACATCATTTCTCTCCAATAAAAAGTTGGGGAGGTGAAGAAAAATTTAAACTCACACAAAAAAATGATGCAATCAAAAATAAATATTGTATGGAGAAAAATATTGATTTATTGAGAATTCCATACACGGATTCTGAAAAAGAAATTATTAATAAAATAAATTGTTTTATGAGTCCCGTAACGATCACAGTCTAGGAAGTAATGACTAGACGTATGGGGACATCTCTTATTGAGATGAAGGTATGATCTGCTCTGCAAATATAATCTAATAATGAAATTGCAGAGGTAGGCAGAAATGACCTACCCTCTTCTATTTATTTAGAAGAAGTAACAAAAAGGTATAATTTACATGACAGTAAATATTTATCTGATATGACCACTCTCTATCAAAAAGTTGGAGATAACATGACGCAAGAATCAGCGTCAGAAAATTTAATCAGTACACTTCAAGGCTTCAAATTAAAGGCGAAAGATGCTGGTAGTATTGTAGATCGGATAAATGAGGTAAGTAATACACAACCTATCAATACCAGTCAACTAGGCGAAGCATTAAAACGAAGTGCTTCATCATTTAATGCGGCTCATACAGACCTTTCATCGGCAATCGCCTTGATTACAGGAACTTTTTCTGTCACCCAGGATGCGAGTCGTACAGGTAATATGTGGAAAACAGTTTCCATGAGACTTCGTAGTGAAGATACTAGAGATAAAATTTTAGACCTTATCGGTTATGATATTATGAATAAGCAAGGTACAGGTTATAAGGATATTATGAAAATCATCACTGATATTGGTGATAATTTTTCAGGATATTCTGATAAAACCCAAGCCAAGTTGCTTGATGTAATGGGAGGCAAGAATAATGGTAACGCATTGGCAGCCGCCCTTAACAACAGTGACCTTATTAAACAAGCCTACAACACAGCAGAATTTGGTTCAGAAGGTTCTGCTGAAAAAGAATTATCAAATTATCAGAAGTCTATCGAATATCATATAGGACAAATGAAAGCATCATTTCAAGAATTGTCCACAACCGCAGTTAGTTCTGATGTATTTAAAGGATTTGTAGACGGTGGTACTACTGCTATCAATGTCCTTACAAAATTCATTAGTGTTGCAAATGGTGTACCTGCTGTATTAACGGCTATTGGTGCAGTAAAAGCATTTAAGAATCTGGATTAGCTAAAATCCTGGCTACAGTTTACTTTTAACTTGGTCTATCCACGCAGAGAATATTATAGAAATGGAATAATAAACAATGTAGGGAGATGAGGATTCTTAGATGTTAAAATTTTTAAATTAGAGGAATAATTCGTTGAAACCACTATTCTGTTATTATAACAGTGAATCGAATGAAAATTTCGTGGCAACGCACGAGCCAACTCAGTATACGATTAAGTAATATGCGATACGTCACTGTGACGAGGGAAACATATGAAATATTGAGAAGTGTAGAGAGAACACCCTTCCTCCAAAGTATATATTGCCTTATTATATATGCTTTGAATGAATGTTCCAGGGTAAACAAAAATCATGGTAAACCATGCGTCAGTTACTATTCTGACGTTTGTTGGATAAAAATAGAACAAAATAAATAAGAACAAAATGTTCTGTATGGTGTATTTTTCTTTTTAGATATATAATAGAGAAAATTATATTAAAAAGAACAGACTCGCAATCCCATTAGCTTTAGCTGATGGGTAAAGAACCGTATAAAACAGAGAATATATAAGTGAGGAGGTGATAAGTAAATGTTAAAAGCTTACAAATACAGATTATATCCAAATAAGCAACAAATAGAACAAATTCAAAAAACTTTCGGATGTTGCAGATTTGTTTATAATCAGACACTTGGGTATAGAAAAAATTTGTATGAAATGAAAAAAGAATCTATGAATAAAACTTCTTGTAATAATTATTGTAATCAAGTTCTTAAAAAGGAGTATAAATGGTTAAAAGAAGTTGATAAATTTGCTCTTACAAATGCAATTTATAGCATGGATTCAGCTTATCAGAAATTTTTCAAAGAACATGCTGGATATCCAAAGTTTAAAAGTAAACGAGATCATAAAAAGTCATATTCTACTAACTTTACTAACAACAACATCGAAGTCTCTTTTAAGAAAAACAGAATCAAACTTCCAAAACTTAAGTGGGTAAAAGTAAAAATTCATAGAGAATTTGTTGGAAAAATCAAATCAGCCACTATTTCACAAGTTCCATCTGGTAAATATTTTGTATCTATACTGATAGAAACAGAACATATGCCGATGAAAGAAAATGATAATTCTGTCGGAATTGACTTAGGTATTAAGGATTTACTTATCACTTCTGATGGAGAAAAATTTGATAATATTCGTACAACTAAGAAATATGAGAATAAACTTGCAAAAGAGCAAAGAAAATTGTCTCGTAAAATCAAAGGTAGTAAGAATTGGAACAAACAGAGAATAAAAGTAGCAAGAATACATGAAAAGATTCGTAACACTAGAATTGATAACTTACATAAAATATCTCATAAACTCATCAACGAAAACCAAGTGATAGTTTCTGAAAATTTAGCAGTTTCTAATATGATGAAGAATCATAATCTTGCTAAAGCTGTTTTAGATTGTGGATGGTACGAGTTGACAAGACAGCTTGCATATAAGGCTGAATGGAATGACAGAATCTACATTAAAATTGGTAGATATATACCATCAAGTCAAACTTGTAATATATGTGGTTTTGTTAATAAGGATACCAAGGATTTATCTGTCAGAGAGTGGATTTGTCCTGAGTGTGGAACTATTCATGATCGAGATATAAACGCTGCAATAAATATTCTTAATGAAGGATTGAGATTATTGGAAGTAGCATAAATAATATTTAGTACGGCAGGAACTGTCGGAATTTACGCCTGTGGAGTTAGTAGGTTACGAGGACAATGAAACAGGAATCCCAACAAGCTTTAGCTCGTGGGTAGTTCACCTTATAGATAATATTCCAAATTTAATATCTAATATTGTTTATGGATATATATTTTTATCCGCTTATTATTGGATAAGTTTTGTAAAACAGGATAATTATAAAAATTTTATTATAAAAAGTGTAATTGTTAATTACATATTGAAAAATTTTTATAAAATAACATTTTTTCAATTTATTTCTAATAAGTATGAAAATCGTCCAATTGTTGTGATTTTACTTTGTGTGATAACTCTTATTATTGCTTTAACATTGGGAAAAATAGTACATGCAACTTGGTTTAATAATACTTTGGAAAAGATTCATCTTTATAGAACTACAAATGAAAATATTTGGGACGATATTATAAAAACTGGAATGTTTTTACGAATATATATGAAGGATGGTACTTCTTATCTAGGTATATATAGAAAGTCAGAAAATTTTGAAAGAGAACCATTTATTCTATTATCAAGATATCAGGAGTTTAATAAAGATAATAGAATTATTAAAGATTATTTTGATAATACAAATAAATTCATTCTTCTTAATACAAAGGATTTTGAACGCATTAAGATTGATTACTCTCAATGTAAAGAATAAAAAGATGTATATAGCCTACCATCGTTCGTAGACTTATGACTCATACAAATTTTATTTTAAAAAAGAACAAGAGAAAATCTCTAGTTCTTTTTATTATATAGAAATAATAAAAGCAGAAGGCTACTACTCTTCTGTCCTATTATCTTCTTGTATTTTTAAAACAAATCGCTGTAATACATCTAGAACTATATCCACTCTATTCATATATATGGAGTTATTGAGATAATTATTTTCTTCTTTGATTTCTCTACGGATGCTATTACAAATTATATTTAACTCTTTTTCTGAATAATTTTTCATTATTTATACCATCCTCTCTTATTATCTTTTTATTTTATTATAAGTGGAAAATATAATATCACAAAAGAACAGATATGTAAATACTGATAATTTTTAAAAATATTTATTGATTTATAAATGTTTCATATAATAAGAAAAATAATATATCACAGGAGGAATTTCATGAAAAGAATTATTCGATATATTACATGACATCTTATTGACAAAAGAAGATTTGAGAAAATTTAAAAAAAGAGATTGAAGAATTAGAAAAGGAATGGGAACAAAACCCACCTCATTCTGAATTAAAATGAAGTGGGGTTGTATAATTAATAAGGTACAAGTGATTTTTTACAACTAAATTTTAATACTATTTTATCAGCTGTATAAGATGAAAAGTTTTTGGAATTTGATGTAATAAACTCACGATCACGTTTCCATTTCTTTATAGCTAATGCAAAGTTATTGTCTTTCTTATGAATCTGTACTAGTTTATCTAAATGCGTACAAATTTGATTTAAATTCATTATTCCTGTATCTAATAATGATAATAATATAAAGTGACGTTGCTTATCTGATAATGGATTTTTCTTTTGAACGTTGTATCCATGTTGATATAATTCAGATTGTTTTTCATCAAACCCAAATTTACTAGATATAGGTTTACTTTCAAAAGTTTCATCTATTACTTTGCATAAAATAACACCATTTATTTTATCAAAATCACTTTTTAAAATGATATAAGCATCACATTGATGGCAATATATAGCGTGTGAAATTTCAAAACCTATATCTCCCGATTCGTATATCACAGGAATTTGAACAGTTATATCCGAGGTTGTGTGCTTTTTATTTATACAACTGGTTGTCGTTCCTTTTACCTGTAAAGTTATTTTACTATGAATATCTAATAAATGATGATAATTCATATAAAGAGAAATATTTGTACGATCAATATTATTTTGAATACTTTCTAATTCTTCAAAAGTAACATACTTTTTATCACAAACATCACATTTAAAAATTGAGATTTGTTTATAATCTTTTTCAGAAAAATTATAATAGTAATCTTTAACATTGTTCATTGATGCATGACAACAAGGGCATACTTCATCAGGAGTAAGATATAATTCTAAAGATTCATCGGATTCTTTAGAGGATTGTACAGTTTCATTATTATCAAATTTATTGTCATCCTCTTCTTCTGTATCTATAGGAATAAGAAAAGTATCAAATTTTTGATAATACTCTTTAAGATATAAAGCATCTTGAGATTTTTGAAGGAATATATTATTATCTTTTTTATTTAAATCAGCTAACTCTTTATAAGCTTGAAGAGATAAATTAGCTTGTACATTCTCTAACTCTCCTTTAATAGAGTTAATAGAATTATTTATATTAACAATCTCTTGAGAATTTTCATTTTTATATTTTAATAGTATATTAACGATTTGTTCATCAAGCATTTTATATGTTCCCCTCTTCTACCATTCGTATTTGCATGAATTACAGTGAAATTGCTTGCGGATTTTAGAACTAAATATACCAAATAATCCTACGCTTACTGCCTTTGAAGTAGCGGATATTTTGGAAATATCGGTAGAACCACAGGTAGGACATTTTGGAATTGATTTAGGAATTGGCTGAGATTCAATAATTTCTATATTTTTAGTTTCAGAATCTCGTTTTTGGACTAAATCTCTAAGAGTTTCTGGTTGTTTTTGTGTATAATTAATTTTATCAAAAGAAGAGTTTATTTTTTGAGAAAAATTATGAGTATCTTCTTTTTCATTTAAACATTCTCTTGTTAAAATATCTTTGTATTCATTAGAAGAAATTTCATCTAACGGGTATCCACAATGAATACAGCATTTGGCTTTATTTGATATTTCTTTTCCGCATTCTGGACATTTAATGAGTGCCATAATAATATATACCTTTCTCTTAAAATTTTATATTTGTATTTTAGTATATTTTATCATATTTATATAATAAATCCAACAATTATTTATAAATATTAATGCAAGTTAAAGAATACGCTAAAGTATTCAAAGATATAATTTTTAATTCTAAGGGAAATAAAGATGATGTATTTACAGGCGGAACAGCTCTTAAAGCAATATTAGGAAATAAATTAACAAAATTTGTATCTTCTCCTTTAGGTTCACTTGGTATCGGTCTTACTTCTATCTTTGCCGCCTATAAAGTATTTAAGGCTGTAGATAGTAAGTTCGGATTAACTTATAATGGTGCTTACGGAAATACAAGTAAGTCATTAAAGAGTGTTCAAGATACAAAATCGCAAGTTGATGATTTACAGTCTAAGGTTAATGGGTATAAAGAATCTTTACAACAGATTGCCACAAATAATGACATTGATGTTTCTGGTTTAGAATCTGTAGATGCTATTATTCAGAAAATTAATAGCGTAGGTGGAATTTCTTTAGTGGATCAAGCGGAAGTTCAGAAAGTTCAAGTCGCAAATACTCAATTAAAAGGTACTCTGAAAAATAAACAGAATATTCTATCTCAAGAACAAAAAGAAGCTGCGGCAGATGCCGAAAAGAATCTGAAAAAGAAAGTCAGTCCTAATGTTATTCAAAATGAAGATGGTAATTATGAATATATTGGTGCAGGTACAGGTGTAGGAGTCGGTACAAATCCTAGACCTCAAAATGTAATAGATGCGACTGCACAGGATTTGAAAGGATATCAGGAATATTCTGATAAAATCGCAAAACTTCGTGAAAAACAATCAAAGGCTACTTCTGTTTCTGAATCGAAAGCGATTGAAAAACAGATTAAAGAAGCAGAAACAGCAAAAGATAAAATTGGAAGTAGCTTGGATAGTAGACAAGAAGAATTATCTACTATGATGAAAGCTTTATCTGTTAATGGCGAGGGTGTTGAAGCACTTGCTGAACATAGTAAAGGATTTAATAATCTTAAATCAATAGTAAATGCTATTTCTAACAAAGACCTTAATAGCACAGAAAAAGCGTTAAGTTCATTAAATACATTCTTCGATGGCTCTACGGGTAAAAACGCTATTAAAGAAGAATTACAAGATGCTGTTAATTCTGGACAGGATTTACAGACAGCTCTAAGTAGTATTGGATTGTCTTTAAATGATTTAGGAATTGATAAAATTTCACAGCTTAAAGATTACTTAGATAAAGCTTCTGAGTCTGCGAAAAAGACAAATGATTATCTTGATGGTACAGTAGACAGTGTAACCAATGCTTTTGATAATACAGAAAATCAGGATTCTGAATGGAAGAAAATGTCTGATTATTTATCTCAGGCAGATGACCTCTATAAGAGAGGTAAAATCGGTACTGATGATTTTCAAGAATCTACTCAGTATATGTTCTGGGATAAAATCAATCCCGATAAAAAAGGTACTAAATTTGATGCTGATGCATATGCAGAAAAATGGGAAGAAGCAAACAAAAAGAGAAAACGCTATTTCGATGCTGATAATCCAATGGATAGTGTCAATAATTTTATAGATGATTTAAAAGAACACGGATTAGCAAAAGAAAATGACAATGGCGATGTAACTTGGACAAAAGCATTTGATAGTTCTGCAAAAGCCGCAAAAGAATTAGACCTTAGTGTTAGTGCTGCTGAAACAGCAATGAAAAATCTTAGTAGTTATGGATTTGAGTTTTCGGGCATGAATTGGAATGGAGAAAATTTAGCTTCATATAAAGAATCTCTTTCTGGAATCAAAGAAATCTATGATAAATTAGAAGATGATGGAAAAGGTGGATATAAGAAACAACTTGGAACTAAAATTGAAGGTTGGGATAAAAATGTTAAAAAATATAACAAAGATATGTCCGATCTTACAAAAGAAAAAGTTGTAAAAATCAAATTCGAGTATAATTTAGCAGACCTTAAATTGAAGTTACAAGAAGCAAAAAATAATGCAGAAACTTCAAATACAAATGAATCTTGGGGTCAATATAATGCTGTACAAAAACAAACTTTAAAACAAACTATCCAAGATGCTAAACATTACACCGATAAAAATGGCAAGAATATCCATGCTAAAAAAGCAGAGAAAAATGCAAATTTCCAATTAGCTGGTAATACTGCTGATGCAATAGAACGAGCTACATTGTTAACTAATGATGAAAATAAAAAGACATTATTACAACAACAAGCATCTTCTATTCGGGAACAACAACAAAAATTTATTGAAGATTTTATACATTCTGGTGAAAACTGGGAAAGTTATTCAAAGAGTCATAGAGATGATTTAAATAATCTTAATAAGTATAGTGCTAATGCAAAAAAGACATCTGCAAATACATTGGGTGTTAGCGAAGATAAAATTCAAGTTAAAGCACCTGACGAAGCAAAACGAAATAAAAAATCTTCTAAAAAAAATAAAAAAAATACAGAAGAAAAAACCGTAAAATATACTACTAATACAGATGAAGTTGATAAGACCGATAAAAAAATAAAAAGTGACAGTAAGAAACCTGTCGAAAAAAAAGTAAACTGTAAAGTAGATTCAAAAGAACTTGATAAAATTGATAAAGACATCAATTCTAAAGATGCTAAACAAAAAATAGTTGAGCTTGTTGGCAAAGACAATGCTACTCCTATCATTGAAAAATGGGATAGTATGGATGCCCCAGATAAGAACACCAAGTTATCTGGTAAAGACCAGGCAACAGCAATCGTAACTTTATGGAACGCCATGAGTGCAAATGATAAATTCTCTAGTTTAAGTGCTGAGGATAAAGCTACTGCCCTTGTTTCTATTTGGAATGGATTAACGGCAGAGCAAAAAACGGCAATTATTAATGGAGATAGTTCTACTGCGGATAAGGCAATTTCAAAAGTTAATGCTCAAAAAATAAAAGATAAGTCATTTTCTATCAACGCAAATGATAATGCTAGTGGAACAGTTAGATCTATTAAAGGTGAAATTGATTCTGTACATGGAAAAACTGTTACAATAACTACAGAACATGTAAATGTAGTTAGAACAAAATCTTATGGGACTAAAGCATATAAATCTGGTGGAAGTCAACGATTCTCTAGTAATGGGCATAAACCTCATCAATTTAACGGTACGTTCCATCCTTCTGTTCCTGCGAAAGCACAGGGAACTTTAAACTCATCATCTGTTGGTATACCTAAAAGTGAAAAGACTTTAATTAATGAAGTTGGAACTGAGGGTGTTGTTAGAGATGGTAAATTAAATATCTATAACAATGGTTATCCTGCTCTTGTTGATTTACACAGGGGCGATATTGTGTTCAATTCGGAACAAATGAAATCCTTGGAAGAAAAGGGATATATTACCAATAGTCATGCAAAAATTGTTGGTGGTATGTCTGCTTTTGCGACAGGTACAGTTGATGATTTAAGCGATGTATTTGATAATGATTATTTAGATGATGTTACTGCTTATGCTCATGGCAGTTTAAATGGAACAACTGCTAGAGCTAAAACAGGAAAAGGTGGACATAGACCTGGATATTACACATCATCCACATCGACCAATAAGAATAAGAAAACTACGAAATCTACTACTCCTTCTACCACAAAGAAAACTAAATCCAACTCCGATAAATCCAAAAAGAAAACCACAAAAAAAGGTAAAACAGCCTTAGAAAAATTTCAAGATTATCTTGAGAGATTCTTTGATTGGATTGAAGTACGCTTAAAGAGACTTCAAACTCAAACAGAACGGTTTGAAAAGAAAGCTGAAAATTCTCGTACTTTAAGAGGAAGAAATTCTAATTATGAAAACGCCTACAAGAATACAAATAAGGAAGTTTCTACCAATAAAAAGGCTGTTATTAGATATAGAAAACAGGCAAATACTGTTAAGAAACAAGCTGTAAAACGTAAGATTGTTAAGCCAAAACAAGCAAAGAATCTTATTAAAAAGATTAAAAATGGTACGATTAATATTAATTCCTATGGTGAAAAAGCACAAGAGTTTATTAAATCATATCAGGAATACTGGGATAAAGCAGAAGAATGTCGTACAAATCAGCTTGACCTTCAACAACAACTATATGAGTTAGAACAAAAAAAGCTTGATTCTATTACAGATTATTATGATACCGTAAATGACTTATATAAATCTGAACAAGATATCTATAGTTCTGAAAATGAAATGATTAGAGCTAAAGGTGGTTCAGAAGATTTAAATTCAGCATATCATAAAAATTTAATTTCTCAAAGAAGTAAACAGGCATCACAAACGTCCATTCTTCAACAAGAGGCTAATGCCTATGCAAAAGAACTTCAAACTGCCAGAAAACGATTTGGTGCGAATAGTGAAGAAGCTTTAGCAGCACAAACAAAATATAACGAGATTATAAAATCTTTAAATGAATCTAAAACTTCATACGAAGAATTAAATGAGCAAATTAGAGAAGTAACATATAATCTAAAACAGATTGCTATTGATAAATGGACTTCTGCTATGGATAAATTATCTTCTCTCGCATCATTGATTAGTGTAAAGAACATTTCTAATAAAGAACGTGATAGTCGATTAGAACAAACCTATAAGAATCAAATGACTACTGACAATAATATTATCGTAGCCAATCAAGATATGATAAATATTAAGAAACAGCGTTTGGTAGAACTCAAAAATACAGGTGACCCTAATCTTACAGGTGAAAAAGCTATTCAAATTCGCAAAGAAATTCTTGACTTAGAGAATGATAATTATGACCGTATGCAACATCGTGAAGAAAAATTAAATGATATTATTGAACTTCGTTTTGATAAACTCAAACGTGAAAACGAAATTCTTGACAATAATATCAACGATATGGATCATTTAATTAACCTCATGGGTGATGCAGAAATTGTTGCAGATGATGGAAAAATTACTGATACTGGTAATGCACAAATTCTTCTAAATTCAAATAAAATTCAACAAGCTCAAACAGCTATTGCAAATTATCAAAAGGGTCTTGATGCTTTAGGTAATTCTTATACAGATACTTCAATGTCAGAGGAAGAATGGACAGAAAAGAAACGAGAACTTATTGAGGCTCAACAGAAAGAAGCTTCTACTGTCAAAGAAAGTAGAAATGCAATTCTACAAATTTACAAAAATTCTCTTCAAAAAGAAAATGAACTTCTTCAAAAGAACATTGATAAAAGAAAAGATGCTTTACAAAAGAAAAAGGATTATTACAATTACGATAAGACTTTAAAAGAAAAAAATAAGAATATTAATATTCTTCAAAATGAAATCGCAGCCTTAGAAGGTACTTCTAGTGCCACAGGAAAAGCACGTTTGGAAGAATTGAAAGCACAGCTTAAAGATGCTCAAGATGATTATAATGAAACCGTAAGAGATCATGAAGATGAACTTCGTAGTGAAGGATATGATAAAGTTTCAGAAGACGCATCCAATGCATTAGATAAAACATTAACTGCTTTAGATAGCAATTCTAAAATGCAGACCGATGTTGTTAATAAAATGCTTGACGGTATGGTTGAATCTTATGATGAAGCTTATGCGAAAATCAGAGATATCATTGCATCGTCTGGTACTTCTGTTGATACTTTTACAAAAGATATTACAAATAAAACTCAAACTGAGTTAAGTAATAATATTGAAAATGTTAAAAACGGAACTACTACTTCTACTGTTGATGATATTAATGTAAATAATATCGGAAGAGGAGAAAATGCAGATAAAGCTGATAATATTCTTAAGAAACAAGAACTTAATGATAGCACAGTAAATGGTGCTTCCAAAATTGATTTATCGGAGCAGCAGGCAGAATGGCATCGCCAGCAAACAATTAAAGCGCAACAAGAAGCTGCCAAGAAACAAAAAGCGGCACAACAGGCGAAAAAAGCACAAGATGAAAAAAATAAAAAAATAGAATCTCTTCGGGCTGGATTAGTTAAAGCTAATGAATCATATGCTAACGCATGGGGAAAAACTGAAAGACATGTTCAAAACATGAAGGAAAGCAGTTGGTGGAAGAATTTCGCCGATGCTAAGAAAAAGAAAGTTAAAGCTCATGAATCTATTAGTACGAAAAGTCTTAAAAAGGGAAAAGGTCTTGATGCCGCAAAAACCCATAATAACTTAGTTGAAAAAGAATCTCAAGCTAAAAAAACAGCACAGGGTTATATAAATCAATTAAGTAAATATGGAGTAAGAGAATCTCTCATAAATCCTAGTAAAATAATGGGCAGTATTAAAGCATCTGCTATTAAAGCCAGCATTAAAGGATTTGCAAAAGGTGGAATTGCAAATGAACTTGTTCCTGTAAATGATATTACAAAAGTAATTCCTGCTTTAAGTAATGTTATTACTGCAAATGGGGATGAAGGTTTAATCACTGCACGTTTAGGGGAAATGATTCTCCCTGAGAAACCTGTTAAAAATTTAGTACCAGATTTTATTAGCAATGTTGAGAAAGCAAACGCTATGATGAAAAATGGTGGTATGGGAGATATCAACATTGAAAATAATTTGATTGTCCAAGGAAGTATTGATAAGGACACATTCCCCGGGGTTAAGAAAATGCAAGAAATGTCTTATGATTACATAGTGAAACAACTAACAGACCAAAGACAAAAATCTGGTTATAAAACGAAACTGTAAAATAAATATTTTTATGATTCAGAGTATCAGAATGTCAAAGTTCTGGTACTCTTTTCTATTAAAAAATCAGAAAGGAGGTATAAAACATGGCTATTTTTGGTAAATATTTTGATTTTAATGGAAAGTCGTCCAAAGATTTTGGATTAAAAATAGTATCTTTTGATATGTTAGATTCTATTCCTATGGGGTTGGAAAGAACGATTAATATTGGAGAAATGAATATCTTTAGGCAACGTCCAAATCATTTTGGCGCAACCTACTCTTCTACTCTTCAATTTACTGTTACTGTGGTTAAAGACCCTCTTATTTCTGATAAAAATTTTTTCACTCGTTCAGAAATCGGAAAGATTAATGCATGGCTTACATCTCCACGTTTCCCAGAATTATTTCATATGACAGATTATGATAATGCTGTGGAATCAGATGAATATGTAGATTATTTCGTCACAATTCAAAACGTAGAATCTACTTTTATTCAAGAAATTATAGGATTAAAATTTACAATTAATTGTGATTCTCCATTTGGATATAGTGAGGAAAAAACTCTTACACTTACAGAAAGTGAAAAGGAATATACTATTCAGAATGATACAGATGATTTAGAGAATTATATTTATCCTGTTATTGAGATTAACCCAAAAGACGATAAAGATATCACTCTGGCAAATATCACAGACAACTCATCTTCTATCACGTTTAATCCCACAGGCGCAAACAATACAATCTACATTGATTGTCAGCGACTTACCATTAAGAACTATATAGGTTCATTAATTCCTCTTACTGATTTAAATATTGTAGACCCACAAAAAATATATTGGTTTAAATTGTTATCTGGACAAAATAAAGTAAAATTTTCTGGTAACGCAATTGTCAAAATAAAATATAGAGAATATAGAAAGGTTGGTGCATATTAATGGATTATACAAATAAATATGCCGTCCAACAGTTTATATATATTGCACAGCCAGGAAAAAGACTTTTGGGTGTTGTTGGTGGAGTTGATTATTCAACTGCTCAGATTAATAAAAAAGGAAATAATACTGTTTCTTTATCTTTTGTTGCTTATGAATCTTTCAATGGTGAAAAAAGTGCGTGGTATGATTATCTTGATGAATTAATGGAAATCTTTGTGGATGGAATTTGGTTTATCATTAAAAATCCGCCAGAAGTAAATCATGATGGAAAGATTGAAAGTAAAACCATTGAAGCTGAATCATATGAGATTGGATTACAGAATTACGACATTCAGCGTTTTAAAGTTGGACAAGGCACAGAATCATCTTATGAAATGATGTTCCAATCTAAATATCCAAAAGAAAAATATCCTGATAAATACAAAAACGGTATTCCAACAGTAAAATTTCATAATCCAGATGAACCAGAATTATCATTGTTACATATTCTTTTACATCATGCAGGTTTAATTCCTTCAAAAAAAGTAATTGATAGCGATGGAAATGAAATTGATAATTGGGTAGATAATATTGCAGATTCTCCTTGGCAGATTGGTGAAATTGATACCATGCCTCACCATATAGATAGTTCTGGACAAGAATTAGAAAATCCTACATATCTTCCCGAAGAATCTTATGCTTTCAATATTGATAACTCTGATTTATATTCTGTTCTTACGCAAGATATTTCTAATGCATTTTCATGTATTTTTACATTTGATACAGTTAATTGTAAAATTAATGCAACTTATGTAGAACATTTAGGAAAAGACACAAATGCTTATGTTGGTTGGAGAAATGTTCAAAATACATTAAAAGCTACACGAAAAGATGAATTATTTACTTCTGTTACTGTATCTGGCGGTGATGGAATTGACAATATCATTTTGGCGAATTTTGGGGAAACAGATTTAGAGGACTATTCTTATCTTCTTGAAGATGAACGATATATTCCTACTACTCTTAAAGAAAAATATAAAGCATGGGTTGAATATCGAGAATCTAAAAGATTAGATTATATAAATATTCAGAAAAAATATGCACAGGTGCAAGACGTAGCAACAGAGATAAAAGCTAGAGTTCCTGTAGATGGAGCAACAGAAGATTGGGCTAGTAAATCTACCAAAGATTTGATGCAAGCATATGACGATTACACAGCTATGCTTCGTGGTTATGAATCAAAATATTTGAAAGAAGATGGAAGTTTTGATTTAGATGCGCTCAAAGATTCTACTGATTGGGATAAATATGAACAGATTGTAAATTACATTCTCCCTACTATTATCAACAAATTAGTCAGTACAGATGATAAAGATGCAACAGATATTAAAGAATCTCTTAAAGATTATGGTACAGGAAATATTCTTAAAAATGCAACTTTTATCACTTCTTCTAATTGGATTGGAATTGATAATTCTCTTAGTGACTGTAATATTCTTGATAATCCACCTGTTTATGGTGCAACGAGATATATGTCTGTTCATAGTTATTCTAACTCATGTGGAATTAAACAGAAAGAGCTTGATACTAATAAAGGAAGTTTTTATACATTAAGTGCGTTTATACGTTCTTCTAATGCTACAAAAATTAAATTGGGATATTGTTCATCTAATGATAAAAATGATTACTCTAAAGTTAATTACACAGAAAGAGATATAACATCTACTTGGACAAGAGTTCAGATTACCTTTACTGCACCTTCTGATATTACAGAAGTTTATTTTTTATGTGAAGGTGAGAATATAAGTTTCAATATTACTGCTCCTATGTTTGAATTAGGAGAAAATGCATCTACGTTCCAATATTTTCAGATGGATAAGGATTATCAAAAATCATATCTTACTGACTGGAAATTATATGGCGTAGATGAGCTTACTATCTGTCAGAAAAAATATTATGATCAGATAAATGTGTTAAAAAAGTATTCTCAAAATTACGATACGTCAATTACTGATAATACAGAAGAAGTTTATAATTCTTATCACCAATTATATCTCGATTATAAAAAATTATATGATGATTGTACTTCTGCTCTTACTAAAAGACAAAAGGAGTATAACGATGTAATTGCTGAAAGAGATGAATATAAGAAGAAATATGACGAGATTGCTTCAAATGTAAAAAGAGAAAATTTTGGAAAAGTTCAGACCACTTATCCTGCTTTTACAAAATATGAAGAATTTCTTTTAAAAAAGCTCTATAAACATACGGATTATCAGAATGAAAACATTATTTCAACATCTATTACTTCTTCTGTAGAAAAAGTTGAAAAAGAATATCAGTTATATTTAGATGCAGTTGATAGATTATACGCAGCTTCTCACCCTCAATATACTTGGGAAGATACTTTAGATAACATATATGGTCTAGAGGAATTTAAGTGCTTAGTTGAACCATTGGATATTTATAATTTTATTCACGTTGAAGTTAAGACGGATGGGACTTTTGAAAAATTAAGAGTTACGGGAATTACTTACAATCCATGTATTTACCAAGGGGAATTTACTCTAACATTCTCTTCCATGACTCGATATAAAACTAGAAGAAATGATTTTAGCGATTTATTAAGTTCTGCTCTTTCTGCACAGAAAAATTCTCTTACTCTTTCCGCAGGAAACTCTAAAGATGTTACAACTTATACTATTACCCCTGAATTTATAAAATCTTTGTTAGGTAATTCGTCATTCAATGCTTATATGACGAAAAATAATGAAAATAATATATCAGGAGTTACAGGAAATTTCACAAATCTCTACTCAAAATATATTGATGCGAAACAAATTACGGCACAACTGGTAAAAGCCGACAGTGCAGAATTTAAAACTCTCGTATCAGAATCTATTCAAACGGACATTCTTACAACGAAAATCCTTAATGCAGATAAGGGATTCTTCGATTCACTCTCAACTAAAATTCTTGATGTTTCGCAAGCAAATATTGAAGATTTAATTGCAAAAAAGGTAACCGCAGATTATATCTCCTCAAAGCTTATTTCAGGTGAAAATGGAGATTTTATTGATTTTGTAAATTCAAACTTAAATTTCAAAAATATCACAACAGAGTTATTAACAGGTTCAAATAGTGATACTTTTATTGATTTTGTTCATGATAAAATGAAAACAGGAACAATTGAAGCAAAACAAATTCAAGGAGAAAATGGAGAAACATTTATTGACCTTGTGAACTCTTCAATGGACATCAATAAAATTTCTACAAAATTAATAACTGGTGGAGATGGAAATACTTTCATTAATTTCCTTGAAAATAAGATTCAGACAAGTGAGATCAGTGCAGACAAAATCGTAGGAATAAAAGACTCTAAAACATTCATTGACTTCGTGAACAATCAGATTCAAACAAGTACGATTACCACAGACCAGATTAAAGGTGGAGATGGTGAGACTTTTATTAACTTCTTAGAAAATAAAATCTCTACATCTACTATTTTGGCAGACCAAATCAAAAGCAAAGACGGTTCTTCGTTTATCGACCTTGTAGACGGACAAATAAAAATAGCTAAGATTACTGTAAATCAAATCAGTGGTGAAAACGGAAAAACATTTATAGATTTCTTAAATGACCAGATTTCTACCTCTAAGATAAAAGCCGACCAAATTATCGGTATCTCTGATTCGAAAACTTTCATAGATTTTGTAAAAAATCAAATTAATACATCTGAATTGAACACAAAAGTTGCCAATATCAATTCCTTGCTTTCTGGCTCTGCCGGAGTAGGCGATTTACAAACAATTCATCTTACAGCAAATAATGCAAGTATTGATGAAGCTGTAGTTAAAAACTTAATCGCTGCAGAAATTTCTGTTGCAGACTTAATGACTCATTCTGCTTCTGCGGAATTAATCACTCTTATTTCTCAAGATGGAAAGCCATCTATCGCATTTAAAGGTTCAACTCAACAATTTTATGATTCAAGCGGAAATGTCCGTATTCAAATGGGGCAAGATGCAAAAGGTGATTTTACATTTTCTCTCTTTGACGACACAGGGACAGGTGTCTTAATTGATAGTAAAACTGGTGTTCATGCTAATGCTATTGCTAACGGATTAATCGTAAATGATATGATTAAAGATGGAACAGTCTCTAAAAGTAAGCTTGGATTTAAAATCGTGGAACCAAATGAACAAGGTGGCATAGATATTTCAACAATTTATGATGGAAAGGAAAAATGGGGATCACAATATATTTCTTTTAAAGAAAGTACAATGAATTCTCTTGATGGTCTTGATAAAAAAATAGATGATTCAATTCCTTTTCAACTGTTCTTTACCACATCAGTTGGTTCAGATCTTGCATATGGAGTGAATCCATCAACAGTAGTCACGATTCATCTTTACAGAGATGGAAAAGAAGTTACAGACGATTATCAAGACAGTAATTTTATATGGACAAGAACTTCTGCTGATAATGCAGGAGATATATATTGGAATGAAAAACATTCAGAAGGCAGTAAACAGATAACTCTTTCTTTATCTGAAGATGTGTTGATGGGAGCAGATTTTAACTGCTCTTTTATTTTGGACGGAGAAGTTTTAGCAACTTTAAACGATAATTAGAAAGGAGATTCTATGGCAAAAGTAAAAGCTACGGGTACAATTACTATCCGTAATATAACAAATATTGGTAAATTATCATCATACATTACATCATCTCAGCCATTGATGGTTGTGTATGATCCTAATTCTGCTACACAATATGAACCAAACTGGGCTAATTCTAATCTAGTTTTAACTCCAGTTGTTTTTTTCAATGATACACAATTATCCTTATCTGCTTCTGGCTTAACTATCACTTGGCAGAGACAGGTAGGTGCAGGAGAAGTTACTGCATTAACTACAGGAGAAACCGTAAAAGGAAATATTCTTACGGTTTCAAAAAACATTCTTGCTGATACGTCTATGATTACTTATATATGTAACATTTCGTATATTGACCCAAATACGAATAGAGTAGTGATTAAATCACGTTCACAGATGTCATTCTCTCTTGTAAAAAATGCACCAGAATTATCAGATTGTAATATTACAGGAGACACAGTTTTTAAATATAACACTTCTGGGACACTGGTTTCTGCTTCATCTATTAAACTTACTGCAAACCTGACGAATACCACTCTTAAGCAATGGCAATACAAAAAATCGGATGGTACTTTCGCAGCTTATCCAAATGCTGGGACATCTGTTACTCTTACAGTAAATGCCAGTGATGCAGTTTTTGTAAATGATGTTGCTGTTATTAAATTAGTTACAGCAGAAAACGATGTATTTGATTTACATAATATTGTAAAGCTGCGTGATGGTGCAGCAGGTTCAAGCACAATCACTTGTAATCTTTCAAATGATACACAAAGTGTTCCATGTAATTCTAATGGTGCTTTATATTCTACTTCTCTAAATGGATGTGACACTACTATTTCTATCCTAAAAGGTTCTGCAAATGATACGGGAAATTGGACTATTACAGCTACTCCTTCTTCTGGAATTACAGGTACTTATGATGCGAAAACATATAAATATACCGTAACGGGAATTAGTGTCGAATCTGGTTATGTTGAATTCACATGTACACGATCTGGTTATACAACAATCACAAAACGATTTACAATTAATAAAGACCGTTCTGGTTCTAATGGTGCAGATGCAGTATTCTATTCTGTTGATTCTGATGTCGCTTTTATGAAATTAAATAAAAGCAAAGTATTTACTCCTTCTGCAATCACCTTTTCAGGACAGAAAATTGTTGGTAATAATGCAGCTACAGTATATTCTGGAAGATTTAAAATTTATGAATCGACCGATGGAGCGACTTATACTTTAAAATACACATCTGGTTCTGATGAATCTTCAAAAAAATATACTCCTTCAGCAAACACTGTAAAAACAATTAAGTGTGAGCTTTATCAGGCTGGCAACACAACAAAATTATTAGACTCACAAACCGTTTCTGTCGTTATTGATGGAGTAGATGGACAAACCGGTGCGGCAGGAAAAGATGCGATTAATGTCGTTTTAGGAAATTCCGCTGAAGTTATTGCATGTGATACGTCTGGAAAAGCAAAAGAAGCAAAAGATATTACCATACCATTTGACTGTTATCAGGGAACGAAAAGAATTGCAGGAACAGCTTCTTTAGGTACTCTTCCATCTGGTGTGACATTAAAGAGTAATACCGCAGCAACGGCTTCAGCGACAGGAAATATTGTGTTAACTGTTGCAAAAGGAGCTACTATCGCTTCTACTCAATCGGGGGATATTACAATTACATTTACAGCAAGTGGTCTTACTTCTGTTCAGAAATTTACATGGACAAAAAATGTTCAAGCTTATAATGGTGTAAACGCTGTTCTGTTTCAGTTAATGGCTCCACAAGGAGATGTTATTCTTAAAAACTTAGACGGCAATGTAAATACCGTTCTTTTAAAAACACAGCTTTTAAGTGGAACGACTGTTGTAACTTCTGGGATCAGTTATGTTTGGAAGAAATATACTAATGGTGCTTACACTACTCTTCCGGGGCAGACAGCTTCTACTCTTACTGTTACAGCAGATATGGTAGAGTCTCTCGCATCATTTGAATGTACAGCTACTTATGGGGGAAAATCTTATGTAGCTTATTGGACAGTTACAGATAAACAAGATGAGATTTTTGTTGATGTCATTTGTAGTGTAGGCGATACATTTGTTAATAATACGGGTGTAGGGGTTATTTATGCGAAACTTATGCAGAAAAATAAAGAATATGATGAGTTAAAAACAACAACTTTTTCTACTTCTGCCCCTTCTAATCCTGCAAGTGGAGATTTTTATTATAAACTTGATACAGCAGCAAAAACAGTATCTCTTATGAAATATGACGGAAGTGCTTGGAAACCTGCAACAGATAGCGACCTTCCAAAAGGAACATATAATTGGTATCGAAGAGATAGAACAGGAAAAGCTTTAGACACTGAAACACCATATAAAACAGGAAAAGTAATTTTTGCCGAAGGTAGAATGATTGATGATATTTTAATGAATTTTGATTGTGATGTAGAAATTGATATTTAGAACAAGACCTTTTTTAGTGTCTTGTAATTTCGTGCAAGGCACTAGAAAGGAGAGATGAAAAAATGAAAATAAAAGCTTCTGGAAGTATAACATTAAAGAATTTGACAGAGCCATTTACCGTTTTACTGTCAAATGAGATGCAGCAATTTTCTACCGATTCAAATCGCAAAGTGACATCTGCTCAAAGTTATTATACAGATATTATTGTTTATCAAGGCTCAACAAAAAGAACTGATTTCATAATTGGTAATGTACCTTCTGCAAATGGGATTACCGTTACAAAATCGTCTGCAAGAATCACCTTTGCAGTTGGTTCTGGAGCTACAATTTCTGCTGATGCAGGAACTTTTACTATTCCTATTACTCTTGACGGGAAAACTGTAAATAAAATATTTTCATGGAGTTGTGGCAAGCAGGGAGTTACTGGTACATCGGCAAAAACTGTCGATATTATTGCTAATAGTCAAATTTTTAAAAGTACAGACGGTGGACAGACTTTTTCGCCCGAAACGATTAAACTTACTCCTACTTTTCAGGGTGGCATCAGTTTTTCTAAATGGCAATACAGTATAGATGGCGGTGTAACATGGAAAGATGTTGTAAGTGGCAACAATGGACTGTACATATCTTCTGGCGTTTTAACTATTAATAAAACAAGCAATTTATACACAGATACTACTACTTCTATTACTTTTAAATGTATTTCAAATAATACATCGTATTATGATACGCTCACTGTTATTAAGCTATACGATGTTACGGATATTGAGGTTGGCGGTAGGAATTTGTTGTTAATGTCGTCTCTACAACCTGCAATATATTATGTTGACGGTAGCGGTACAACGACTAGCGAAACATTTAAAGGATGTATGGTTCGTAAATTTACGAATATGTGGAGCGGTGTTAAAATATCTTTTGATAAACTCGTAACTAACCGAGGGGTTGTTAGACCTGGTGATGTACTGACATATAGCATTTATGCCAAAACTGACGATAATGCTACCATTAATGTATTAATGTTTAATCGTAGCGTCGATAATACGGTAGGACAGGGTACTATAAGAGGAGATCAAAACCTCATCGCATTAAATACTGAGTGGAAATTATGTGCTGTTACATTTACTGTCACTGAAGAAATGTTAAGCTCAGATAAAGGAATTACTTTTTTTGGCTATGAAATAGCAACCAAGTTAACTAGCGGAAAGGGTGTTTATTTTTCGTGCCCTAAACTCGAAAAAGGTAACATCGCTACAGACTGGACACCTGCACCGGAAGATGTGGATTCTCAGATTCAGTCCCTTGTAAAAACCACCTCAGAAACATCCTCGGTTGTCAATAAATTAAATCAATCTATTACAAATAAAGTATGGCAAAGCGACATTACTGATTCAGTTAATAATTACGATAATTCCACAGGGAAAGCAATTAGGGATAGGCTAACAAAAACAGAAACCTCTTTATCTGGTATCACTTCTACTGTATCAGATATGAAGACGACTCTTGATAAGAAGGCAGACGGAAGCACTGTTCAATCTCTCACAAATCGAGTTTCAAAAGCAGAACAAGATGTAAACGGATTTAAGCAGACAGTTGAATCTACATATACAAAAAAGGCAGATTTTGATAGTTTGGAGATTGGGGGACGAAACTTAGCAAGAAAAGGAATATTGCAAAAGAATCAAGCAACATCCTGTGTTTATGATGATTCTTCTAAAACATATACGATCATAAGCCCGGCAAATAAAAAAAACAATTATTATGATCTAACAATACCAGCTTCTTCCAATATCAAAATTCCATATGGAAAAGGTGCAATAATTTCTTTCGAAGTATATTCTCCAAAAGCTGTTGATATCTGGATGGACGTAAATAATACTGTTGAAAGTGGAACTGCGTGGAATGGAAATGATAATGATATAAACCGCAAAAATTCTAGTTCTTCTATCCCTCAAAATACCTGGACAAGATATTGGAATTATTGTGAGAATAACTCAAGTAAAAATACGAACAAGGTTGACATAATTATTAATAACAGTTTTGGTATTACAAGCTTTCCAGAACCTGTAACATGGAAAATCAGAAATTTTAAAGTAGAACTTGGCAATAAACCTACGGATTGGACACCTGCACCAGAAGACGTAGACGCATCTATAAAATCTGTAAGTGATTATTCTAAAACTTCATTTGAGCAATTATCCAACAAATTTTTATGGTTAGTAGATGGGAAGTCTTCTTCCACTTCTCTTACTCTTACGGATAGTCTCGTATCTGCAATTACAAAACAATTTATCATCAAATCCCCAGACGGCTCTTCTACTATTATAACCGGGGGTAAGATTCAGACAAATTCTATTACATCTGATATGCTTTCTTCTTCTGCTATTAAGTCTAAGAATTATATGGCAGGAACTTATGTTGAAGGGGCTGGTTATTCCGTTTTAGGAACATTTCTCGATTTAGACAACGGTATGATTCATACGCCAAGTTTTTACACTGACTCATCCGGAAATTCCTTTATGTCAGGAACAGTTCATGCAAATGCAGGTTGGTTTGGAACAGATGAACATAATTGGTTTTTAGGCACTACTACGATTTCTAATATCATGAATGATTCTGGTGCATTGACAGATGGAGATTACAGCTATTTAAAGGCAACAGATAATACAGCCATTATTGCTGGTGATTGGTATTTTATGGCACAAAATTCTACTATGGGATTACATTCTGGATTATCAACATTAAATAACGGTAATTTTGTAAAAAATCCTGTTGATGGAAAATATTACGACTTTGGTATCGTAGAACCTGATATGTCTAAAGATGCAAAGGATTATAATAAAAAGTTCTTGTATATCCGTAGAGCTGATTCAACACAGACACACCCTCAAGATTGGGAATACCTTTTTAGAGTCGATTATGATGGTAAAATCTGGTATAAAGGTAATCTTATTGCTGGCGAAGGAGGAATGTTCTTATCTACAACAGGTGGAACAATCACTGGTAATTTGACAGTTAATGGTAAACTTACTGCTACCGCCTCTTCTGCCGATAAGTTATTAAGAGCATTAACAATTAATGGGAAATCATTTACTGGTTCAAGTGCCGTAGATGTCGGAACTATTGGTATTGCTTATGGTGGAACAGGTGCTACTTCCGCTTCGGGTGCAAGAGCAAATCTTGGTGTTATTGGAACAAAAAATGCAAATGGCTTTTATGGCTTAACCCGTCCTGATGGAAATGATTCTGATTGGATTAGAACAACCTCTAATGGTATCATTCCTTATCAAAGTGGCTCTTATTCTTCATTAGGTACGTCTTCTTGGAGATTTTCAAAAGCATATATTGATACTATCTATGGTAGTTTAAGCGGAACTGCTACAAAAGCTATGCAAGATGGTTCTGGTAATGTAATTGCCGATACATATCTGCGGAAAGATTTTGATACAGTCGGACAAAATGTAATATTTAGTAGCTCTGTAGATATTGATGATTTAACAGCAGGTACTTTATTAGTTAATGGCAATGCACGATTTATAAATGGATTAAAAGGAAATCTTGTCGGTGACGTAACAGGTAATTTAAGTGGAATTTCTGCTTATACTGAAAAATTGAAAACTGCAAGAAAGATTGGAAATGCTTCTTTTGATGGAAGTAAGGATATTTCCTTAAATGACATTGGAGCTTCTGCATCAGGGCACACTCACAATTATTTACCTTTAAGCGGTGGTGTTATCACAGGGGATATTAGGATCAATGGTTATATTACGGGAGAATCTGGCACAAATTTAACTAATCATGGAATTTTACTTGGGCATAATGCTCAAAATTATATGAACTTCTATGAATGGGGTGGGTTATTCCAGTTTTATAAATCTCAATCAGGAACTGATACTCTTCTCGGCAAAATCACAGAAAATGGTTGGGAAGGAAATGTAAGAGGTAATCTTTCAGGTGTAGCATCTCAAGCAACAAAACTTCAAAATGCAAGAAATATCACGATTGGCAATTCAAAAAAATCATTTGATGGAACTGCTGATATTACATTCTCGCTTTCAGACATTGGAGCTTCTGCATCAGGACATACTCATAATTACGCAGGTTCTTCTTCTGCTGGTGGTAATGCAAATGCAGCATTAAAACTTGCTACTGCAAGGACAGTATCTTCAAATAATGGAGATTTTGCATTAAGTTTCAATTATGATGGTTCTTCTAATAGTACCGCTTTTCTTTCATATTACAGTTGTACTGTTAGTTGTGGAAATAAAAATAATTATCCATTTCATCGTTTTGCTAAAATTGATAAACTTAGTGGAAGTTATGCTGATAAAGCTTCTACATTCTTAATCACCCAAGATTATCAAGGTGGCGGATGGGGAATTGTAACCATTCGTTTAAGAACAAACTCATCAACTCAAGCTTCCGATGTAGAAGTTAAGTGGATTGCACGATATAATTTAGCTACTGATTTTGTGCAGGTTGGTATTGATACTACAGCTGGTGCAACTTATGCTGATGCATTTATTAAACTTACTGGTGGTTATGGTTCTTTAGTAGTCCGTAACTTAGCATCTGGAGGTCGTGGAAGTACAGTTAGAACATGGTCTTTAATTAATTCAAAAGAAGTTGATAATACCACTACTTCTGATGCCCTAACATCTACAGAATGTTATGTAAATATTTCTACAGCCGGTACTAAATTACACAACAAGGCATATACAAAAACAGTTACAGGATCAGATGGTGCTACGGTATCTTATGCCAATAGTGCAGGTACGGTAAATAACGTAAAAGATTCCGGTAATAGCACCGCTACAACATTCTCTTATTCTAAATCTGGTTTAAATTATAGTGAGTATACATGGTTAGCAGGCTGGAATGGCTATGAATTAAGAGCTGTTGATAAATCCCAGTTTGCCACAAGTGGACATAATCACAATATAACTTCATTAACAGATTACGGAACTCATGTGTATGATGCAAAAACAACTAGAACGAAAAATACCTTTTTGGCTGCTCCAAATGGTTCGGATGGTGTTGCAAGTTTTAGGAAGATAGAAATTGCAGATTTACCTTCTCATACTCATAATTATGCTTCCCAAATTAAATTAGCAGATGTTTCCTATTCTGTTTCTAATAATATAATTACTATTACAAAAGATAACTTAATTACTGCAATTGGAACAGGTGCAACATCTGAAGCTTCTCCTACCGCCATTGGTCTTATGACTAAGGCTGAGCGAGAAAAACTTGCTTCTATTACTGTTTCAGACATCGGTACAGTTGGGGCAAATTCTATTAAAGGTACTGCTCCTATCGGTGTTTCTGTTGCGAATGGTGTCGCCACAATCAGTCATGGGGCATCTGGCGTAACATCTGGAGCTTATGGTGCTGACTCTACGAATTATTTTAGGATTCCTAAATTGATCGTAAATTCAATGGGTCATGTGACAGGAGCAACTTATTATGATATTACAGGTGCAAATCTCGTAAGTAGAATTGGAAGTAATGCTATTCAAAATGCCACAAATGCAGTAAAAGCAACCCAAGATAAAAATGGAAATGTTATATCTGATACTTATATGAGAAAAGATGTAACAGAAATTAATCAGAATTTTACTTTTAATAATTCTGTTAATATTGACGATTTGACATCTGATAGTTTGCTCGTGACTGGCAGCGCAAAATTTGTAAATGGTTTAAAAGGTAATTTAACTGGCGATGTTGTTGGAAATATTACGGGAAACGTAACAGGAAGTCTTAAAGGAAATGCTGATACGGCGACAGTCGCAACAAAAGCTAATCTTTTAGCAAATCTTTATTCAGGCAGACCTACAACTGCCAACCTTATTGCAACAGGAAGTGGTGGGTTAACTACTTTCAAGGCAACAAGCTCTATGACGGAAGGAAAACCAAAAACAGATGGGCATATTCTTCATTTTTATTGGGATAATACAGGTGGATGGGATTCTCAACTTTTTATTTCCAATAATAGTTCACCAGAACTTCAAATAAGAAGTATGGATGCCGGAAGTTGGGGTTCGTGGAAAACAGTATTAGATTCTGTAAATTATACATCATATACCGTAAAAAAAGATGGAACTGGGGCATCAGGAACATGGGGTATCAATATAAACGGCAATGCTTCTACTTCCGACAAATGGAAAACGGCAAGAACAATTACTATTGGTAGTTCTGCAAAAACGCTTGATGGAAGCTCTAATGTTTTATGGTCTTTAAGCGATATTGGTGCCGCAAGTTCTTCTCATACGCATGGATTGTTAAACTCTGATTTTGGAGTAATATTAGAAGATACTACAGAAGACTCTGGCTGGTCTATGCTTAACGATTCTTATAATGGTTTTTTATTAAAATCAATTAGAGTACAACGAAATTCTCCAGATTGGATTTTAGACAATTATTCAGCAGGAATTGTGTTTGGAGGAGCAGATACAAAAGGAGTTATTTCTACAAAATATAATTTTCCTAGTATTAAATTTGCAGGTGGAAATGGAATGAAGCCTGTTTGGTGGATTAATTTAACAGGAACAACTGAAACTATTTATAATCTTGACAATATGCCGGGAAACTCAGCTACAGCTACTAAACTGAAAACTGCTAGAAAAATCGGAAACGTATTATTTGATGGTTCTGCCGATATTACACTATCTCAGATCGGTGCGTCAGCGATTGGACATACTCATAATTATCTTCCTCTTTCTGGAGGCACATTAACTGGGGACTTAAATTTCTCATCGGGTGATTCTATTACTTGGAATTCTGGCTCATGGTTTCAAAGAATTAAAACTGTAGATGATTCTACAGATAACACACCTGTATTTATTTTACAGCAAAGTGGAAATAGTGGCTCCACTTGGACAGATTTATTGACAGTCAAAGACAATGGACAAATTGTAGCGAATACTTTTGTCGGTTCTTTATCTGGCAATGCTACTTCTGCAACTACTGCTAATTCAGCAACAAAGGCTACGCAGGATGGAGCAGGAAATGTCATTACTTCAAAATATGTAACTATTGATACAGCACAGACTATTTCAGGAGCAAAAACTTTCTCTAAAGAACTTGTAATTTCGAACACTACTGTTTCTACGAGCAAGACTACCGGTGCATTAAAAGTAAAAGGGGGAATCGCTACCGAAGGACAGATGAGTGCAAATAAAGTTATGGTAGGAGATGGATGTACTCTTGAAATGGATGAGTATGGTGCTTTAAATTTTATATTTTCGTAGAGGGTGATTAACTACCGCCCTCTTTAATTAAAAGAAAGGTTGGTGGTTAATTGGCTCTGCAATTATGGTTACCGCTAAATAGTGATATTAAGAATTATGGATTAAAGAATATGAATGTATTAGACCATGGAACATCTGAATATAATCAGGGGAAAATAGGGAAGTGTCGGTCATTTGTTGGTAGTGGTTATTTAGAATTAACTAATTCTTTTGGAATTGAATCTGGTAAAGATTTTTCTTGCTGTTATTGGATTAAAGAAATTTCTAATAAAACGTTATCTGGGTTTAGAGTCGTATATCAATGTGGGAATTTAATTATAGGACATTATGATGATAAATTTAATATCTATAATGGAAGTGATTTAGATTTCGTTTATAAATGTGATACAACGGATTGGGTTCATTGTTGTTTAACATATCAATCATCAGATAATATCATGACTATTTATATAAATGGAATTAAATGTAGTACACGTCAACTAAAAAGTTTAAATGGCTTGTCTAGTGCTACCGCACTTATTGGCAAAAGGAATAATGAAACTTATTTATTAGAAGGATATTTAAACGATTTTCGCCTATATGATGAATGTCTTTCCCCGAAGCAAGTTAAATATATCTCACAAGCAATGATCTGTCATTATCCTATGGGAAATGTTGATGGCAAGATTGGTGGAAGGAACTTACTTAGACATTCATCTCTAATCGGGGAGAAAGTAATATCCGATGTTCTCGGTAGTTGTAACCGTGTAACTTCGGTTTTATATGAAAATACCGGGTTACATTTAGTGACCCCGAACGAGGGAAATAACAATAATGGTTTCATGCTAAAGTTTAATGATTTTACTTCGCTGGGGTTAAAACGTGGTGATGTAATCACATTTAGTGCGGATATTAAAGGTACTTCAGATATTCATAAACCGTTTATTAAAATATGGTTGCCTCACAAAAACATGAACGTTTGGTGGGATTCAGAACAGTCCGGAGGCTACGGTTTTATACCATCGGCAGAGTTTAAAAGAGTTTCCGAAACTTTCACTATACCAATTTCTGAGGACATTCAGTTATGTGGTGGAATATGCTTGGGCATACACGGCAATATGCAATCAGATTTGTATATACGCAATCTCAAACTCGAAAAAGGTAACATCGCTACAGACTGGACACCTGCACCGGAAGATAATCCTCCGTTTTACGATAATATAATCCCTGATATTTCAGGTTATCAAAATAACGGAGAAGTTACGGATTCTGCTTGTCCTACATGGAGTAATGATTCACCAAGATATTTAGGTAGCTATGAATTTAATGGGAAAAATCAGTATATATCAGGACTTTCCCCTATTTCTAATAATACAAAAGAATTCACAATAGCTTTTTGGGTAAAATTAAAGAATGTCCCAGATACAATGACTTTTTATACAGCAAGAGCAGGCATTGGAAGTGGCGTTGCATTGTTTTTTATAAATAAAAATATTAGATTTGATGATAATGTACAATCTATCTTTAATTATACTTACGACCTTTCGTCTAACAAATGGACTCATTTATGTATTACCAGAAGTAATACAAGCAAAAAATTATATGTAAATGGAAGACTCATTGACTCTATTTCAAAAGTAGGTGACATGCAAAACATAGGGGAATATTTTACAATTGGAGGTTCTTCCTCTTATGGAAATGGGATAGCAGATTTGAATTGGCTTAACGGCAATCTCTCCGATTTTCGTATATACGCTACTGCCCTATCCGAATCAGGCGTTCTTAATCTATATCAATCTTCTGCCTCACTTGATTCACAGGGAAATCTTATATTATCTGGCGAGGTGATTGAATGAGTATAAATAAAAATGGAAATCTCGTTGTAAGTTCATCCGCTATTTCGAAAATGAATGTAAAACAACTATCTGATGATTCAAAATGGGTAAGAATTTATTTTCTCGATGTATCAAATACAAAAACATTTTTTACAAAAGATGAAGCGTTGGACTGTACAAATCAAAGCAATAGATTTAGTCGAATGGGAATGGTCGATAAGTTTAAATCTGCGGATGGATATTATGAATTTATGCTTACCTATCCATCCTTATCTACAACTCTTTATAATCGCTGGAAACAAACAAGTTCGCCAAATGAATCTACTGTTACAGATTTTACAAAAATTACAACAGCGTGGACAAATCATCATGCAGGACTTAGAAGACATGGCAGTGCTGCAATATACGATTGTGATACAGGTGGAACATGGTATGCACCTATATGTCAATTATCCGCATGGAATTCTTCAAGTTCTTTATATATCCCTGCCGCTGATGGTTCAAACCAAACTCAATGTGAGCTTTGGGTTCGTTATGATAATATTCCTAGTATAAATAATGGAATGTGTGAATGTAATGCTATGTCTATTTTTTGTGATTCAAATGGAATCCCTTTAGCAAATAATATAACATATACTCCTACCACTGTTAAAAATTCGTGTATGACACAGAGTACAGTAGACGTTGAATTAAATGTAAAATACTGTATAGAATGTACATTAACATGGTCTGGTTTTGACGAATCAAATACAAATGGATCGTTTGATATGTATTTTCAAGGAAGTCAAAATAATGGAATTTGGACTTATTCAAATCCAATGACTGAGGCATTAAATCAAATTAAAAGACCTAAAGCGGCTGTTTTATCATCTTCTTCTGGAAGCTATCGTTATAAAACTTCTTTTATTAATACGAATCCAGAGATAAAAAGATTGGGATTAAGTATAAGAACGGATTATTCAAACGGACAAGGAACAGTATCTATTTCTGATGTTGTTATTGTCCCGGAAAGATATTATGTATCAGATAAAATAAAGGCACGATTCTCAGAAGATTTTGCATCGTGCAATGAAATTATAGAATTATGATTTAGAGCTTGAATTATTTAAGCTCTTTTTTTATTTAAGGAGGTGTTTTATGGCTTACTGGATTAATGATGTTGGAAATAGGAATAGACCAGATTTAAAGGAATTTTATTGTGATTCAGAGAAAGATATTACTGGACTTCCAACAAGTAAGAAAAAGGGTGTAGTAACAAGTGCGACAGATGAATCACAGATTGGGAAATGTTCAATTGGATCATCTTGCTTTGTAATTGATAAATGCAAATTATATATCTTAAATAGTGAAGATATTTGGAAGGAGGTTTAGAATAATGACTGATTTTAAACTTTTAGAAATAGCAAAAAAGTATACAGATAAAAAAGTCGGTTCTTCTTCCCCTTCTACTCCATCTACCTCTAATTACGATGATTTAAAAAATAAACCATCTATTAATGGAAAAGAATTAACAGGTAATCTTTCTTCGGATGAAATTGGAGTTTCAAGCAAAGACCATAATCACGATGAAAAATACGCTTCTAAGGACTCAGAACACGCTCATTCTAATAAAGAGATACTTGACTCAATTACAAAAGAAAAAATAGAAGAATGGGATAAGGAATTAAATATAACAGTAACGGATGATGGGACTTTAGTAATTGATTGAGGAGGTGAACTATGACAACAACTATAAAACAAGCGAATATTAAAGGAACTGTTTACACATTAGAAGATACAGAAGCAAGAAAAGATATTTCTACTTTAAAAGCAGCAATACATGACGTTTTAAATAATACTCCTCGTGTAGAAACAATCAAAGACTTTTATAATTTTAAAAGAACTGGTAAGGTATATAGAACAAGAATTTGGTTATTTGCCACCAACCCTACCTCTACTGGTACGAAACTTTTAGATAATGCAGGACTTGAATTTACCCCTTCTACTGACACTGTTGAAGGTAAAGATGATTATTTAAATGGACAACATCCATTATTTGAATGGGTAAATTGTAATTATAAAAGAAATGATGATGGTTCACCATATCCTACTGCTATCGAGGGGGATGAAAATTTTTCATTTACAGGCAATGTGGATGTTGGAGCTATGCAAATGTCTTTTTATTATGATTTTCAAGTAAATCAAGAAGAAGGATATGCAGATGTTACAATTTCTGATATGAGAAATCCATTAAGAACGGATGTACAATTAAAACCTTGGAGTGAATGTGTTACCGCTGATGGAGAAGTATTGCCTTGGTGTATTGGTAGTAAATATTATGCAAGTATTGGCGATGATGGGTTTTTACGTTCTGTAAAAGATGGTAAACCAGAAACTTTTACTTCTTATAATAAAATGATGACTGAATTTCCAAAAAAAGGAAAAGGTTATCATGGTGCTGATGCAGAACATATGACGTTTCAATTTATCTTTAATGTGATTAAAGGTGCTACAAAAGATTCTCAGAGTTTATATAAAGGATGTACGAATTATAATCTTCAATATTCTGCTTCTGTTGTTAGAAATACAAAAGAAACATATTTCCCTGTTACAAATGCACAAGCAAACAATTTATTAGTAGGTTCATCTGTATCAGTTGGATATGGACAATTAAATGATACAGAAACAGGAGTTAATTTAGATCGTGGAGTTACTAATATGCACAAATATGCTAAGGTTGTTAAAATCTTAAGTATTGAAACTTTAGATGATAACAATAAGGCAGTATATCTTGATGTTGACACAGGATTTGATACTACTCCTATTGTTCTTTCAGATACCGTTACAGCAGATATTACAATATCAACAATGCCTTGGTATTCTGGAAGTACTGATTCTGTAATTGGACATCACGATGGTTCTCCAATTTCTAATACAGATTGGAAACATGTATATCGTGTCCAGGGTAGAGAATATAGAAACGGTGCTTATGAAATTGCTTCTGACACTGTAATGGTATTTCAGCCAGATTATAGTAAAGATGTATATGTATGTCCAAAAGAAGTTGCTAGAAGTTCTGATGAAGCAACTATTAAAAAGACATATACAAAAATAGGTAATATTCCTGCTTCTATTGACGGGAAAGGAAGTGATTGGTGGATTGGTGATTTGACTATTGATACTTCTACTGGTGCGTGGTTCCCTTCTGCTATTGGAGCAAGTGATAAACAGGGTATTGCAAGTAAATTATATTCGGGTGGTACAAGTACTTCTGGAACTAGAGAATATCCTCAAGGCGGTTCTCTCAGGCTTGGTTCTAATGCTGGTTTCCTTCTGTATTGCTGGTACTGGCTTGACAGGACGAACTGGAATTACGGCTGCCGAAATTGTTTAATTTCATTTTAATCTTTAGCATCATAATTCGTAGACGAAAAGTTTATTGTGATTTATCACACCTTCGCAGATGCGTAAAATTCTTTTTATAAGACCAATCTGTTTACTCTCGTCCAAGGGCAAACGGAAACTATAATGCATGATTATAGTTGGGCTTAGTAGAAATTAAAAAACCGAAAAGCCTTTTAAAGACAATCGAAAATGTCTGGACATAAATTTAGAAAAGGATGGTCTTAAAAATACGAAAGGATATTGTAAAAATATAGATATTACAGATAGAGATTTAATAAGTAGAGCTACTTATAATTGTCTTGATGGAAAATATAAAAGAAATGATACACTAAGATTATTTTCTAAGGAATCTGGTTTAACATCTAATCAGGTATATTGTATCATTTATAGATATGGTAAAGAAGCTGTAAAATGGATAGTAGAAAAAATTATTGATACTATTCGCAATGAATTATTAAATAGAGAATTACATTTTCCTCCAATTTGGTATAAAATCAAAATTGATTCATCTTCCTTTAAAGAAAGACGGATTGGAATACAAAATGTAAAACAGCAAATATACGATTATATTGCTGTAGAAGGATTAAAACCTTTCTTTTGTCGTATAGGTGTGTATCAATGTGCGGCTATTAAAGGAAGAGGTTGTTCAAAAGGTGTACGTCAAATAAGAAGATGGCTGAGAAACAAATCGTTAACTTATTTTGCGAAAGCAGATATTAAAAAATGTTATGAAAGTATAGATAGAAAATTATTAATGGAATTTCTTAGAAAGCATATTAAAAATGATATGCTGTTGTGGTTAATTGAAACTATTATTAATACATTTGATAAAGGGTTATCTATTGGTTCTTATTTATCTCAATTTTTATGTAATCTATACTTATCTCAACTATATCATGAAATTAGTCATATGCATAAAATTAGAAAATCTCGTAGAAACAAAACAAATGAATATATTTCTCTTATAAAGCACCAATTATTCTACATGGATGATATTCTTCTTATATCTACAAATTCTAAAGATTTGCATAAAGCAGTTAAATTGATGATTAAATATGCAAAAGATAAATTAGGATTAATTATAAAAGTTGATTGGTTTGTCTCAAAAATTGATAATAAAGATAAAGAACATAACACTAAATTTATAGATATGATGGGATTTCGTATCTATAGATGGCATACAACTATTAGACGTAGAACTTTTAAACGAATACGACATACATTTTTAAAATTGGGAAAAATGATTGCTACACATAAATTTATACCGTTGGTATGGGCTAGACGAGCAATATCATATTGGGGGCAAATTATAAATAGTGATAGCAATAAATTTAAGAAGAAATATAAAGTAAGAAAGATTATAAAAATTTGTAAAAAGGTGGTGAGTGATTATGGTAAAGGCAAGATTCTCGGAATCTCAGCAACCTGTTAAAATCATCGAAAATGGTGATATGGTTACGGTGTTTATTTGTTTAAATGGAGTTGAAAAAACAGATGAAAATGCTTTTGAAGAATCTTCAACAAGTTATATTGAATATGATTACAATGAATTTGTAGAAGAAAAATCATTACTTGATATGGATGATTTAAATAGTAATCCTGAAAACTATTTAAATTACATTGTAAATCCTGAATTGGATAAATTGAAGAATGAAAAGATTGTGGAATCTAAAACATTATTAGCTGAGTACTTATCTTTTCATCCTTTATTTTCTAAAGCAAAATATAAAGAAGGAAGATATTATACAGTTACAGAAGAAAAACAAAGACAACTTACATCAAAAATGGCGATGTATAATATTTATTCTCAACAGTCTCTCTCATATTCTCTTCTCAAGTGGAATGATGTAGGAAATATCTGCGAAGATTGGACAGTTGAAGAATTAACAAAGCTTGCAATGGAGATTGATGCTTATGTAACTCCACTTGTTGAAAAACAACAAGCGTATGAAAAAATGGTACAGAAAGTATCTAATATTGAAGAATTTAATATGATTGGAAATTTAGTATTTGAATAATATATAGAGTCTATCAAAATGATAGGCTCTTTTAAATTAAAATGAAAGGAGAATTTCAATGGCTTTTTTAGCGAAGGTTAATGGAACTCATGAATATAGATTAATGGATTGGACACCTCAAAGTTTTAAATCCAGTCCTACTTTAAGGCTGATAACATCTGATTACCAGTCAGTTAAAAATGATTTTACAAATATAAAACAATTAGAAATTTATAGTGGAGAAAATTTACTTGCTACTTATTCTGTTTTTGATACAATGGCATCTTCTGCTTCCTTTAATTCCCAGTATTATGAAACAGAGAATAGGTTTGTAGATGTAATTGAAATCTCTCTTATAAAAAATAATATTTCAGAGCAAGTAGATAAATTAAGCAAGCAGATTAATAAAGTTATAGATATTGAAGAAATGTCTGTGGATGAATATAGAGATTATATTTTATCACAGATTTCAGAGTCAGCACAGGAAGATATTTATGCCGGGGATGTAATCACTCTTTCTGATGGAACAAGCGGAAAATTTACTTACAAGATGGAAGATCAAGCGAATCTTACAAGCAGTATTGCTATCATTGATAAATTAATGGCTATACAAGAAGATAGCTCTCTGATTCAGTTGCCATATCACTCATCGGGTCAAAGTTGCCAGTTCTACTCTCCTATTGATATTATTACAATTTATTTTACACTTTTTATGCGTTCTGTAAAAATTCAGACATATACAAATGCAATTAATGTGCTAATTAAACAGGCAGCTACTAAAGAAGAAATCACGAAATTTACTTATGGTATGGAACTTCCTGAAGAAGCACAAGAAAATGTTAATAATATTGTTGCAACAAGTATGGCTGTTATGCAAAAGCTTATGGAGAGTTATCAGCCAAAAGAGAGTTCCACTAATCCTAATGCGAAAGATAACACAGAAGAGAAAACTTCCGATAAATAATTAATGCATTACATTACATAATTTTACAAGATATAAAGGAGAAATAATTTTATGAGCAAAACAAAAACTATTAAATTAATGAACTTAGAAACTTTAAATATTGTTGCATGGTATAAAGATTTTTCTGAAAAAAAGAGAAATAAAGTTTTACCAGTGAGAATTCAGTTTGATTTACAACGTAATGTTATGAAGCTTAATGAAGCTGCCCAGTCTCTTGAAAAATTTCGTGGAGAATTAGTAAAGGATATTCAGGAAGAATTTTTCGGCAATGATGAAAAATCATATGAAGCAAAAGAAGTGAAAACGGATGAAGATGGGAATCCTGTTTTAGATGAAGACGGAAAAGAAGTTATGACAGACGTTAGAAAAATCAAAGAAGAATTTGAGCAGGATTTTAAAGATAAATTAGAAGATGCAGATGCTAAATATAGAGAAATTGCTGTAGATACAGACGAATATTTAATTAAAGTATTCGACTTAGATACTTTTGTAGATAGCCTTGCAGATGATGTAGAACTCGATTTAGAAGACCTTAATATGTTAACATTTATGGATGTAAACAAAGAAAAAAATGAGGAAGAATAATATCTTCCTTTATGGAAGGAAGGTGATTAGTTGGCTCAATTAGGAAATTTGCTTGTAAAAGGTTCTTCTCGTTTTTTAAATAAGGCGTATTTTGAAGATATTTCTATTGCAGGTACAAGCTTTTTTAGCGATAATATCTCTACGGATGGAACACTTAATATAGGTGCGAATAAAGCATCAAATGCACTATTATACCTTAATAAGAAGATTGCTATAAGAGGAGTAGATTCTTGGCTAAGAATTAATGATACATCGACCAATTTTACAAGTGGTGTGTATTTTGGCAGCAGCGATGTGAGAACGGATAAAGCATTTCAAGTTGGCGATGGTGGGAAATATTTTAAAATTAATTCATCTTCTCTTGATGTGAATGTACCATCTGCGTTTTCACAAAGAACAACTCATAATGGAGGACTTATTTCTCCTACTATTTCTTCTAATCTTATTTCATTTGTAAAAAATGGGAACACATTACCTAAAATAGATGGTGCTGACGCAACAGCAATATTAAATGAACTGACTGTTTTATCTACTCTTCGTGCAAAAGAATATGAATTAGACCATGTACAAAATTTGGGAGGAACTTTTATGGTTTCTCCTTCTTTTATTTGTACAGAAGGAAGTACGTCTGTAACTGTTTCTGCAATAAGTGGTTCTGAGGTGACTTTTGTTATCAAAGATAATGCTACTCTCACAAAAACAGAAATCGCAACAGCTTCTTGGGATCTTAATTCTCAGATTAAACTATCGGGAAAGATTGGAAATGCCATCTTAGCAAATGCTACAGGTACGATTACAAAAAGTGTAGATACAAATAACCATACTATTACTGTAAAAGTCGATGTCGGCTCTTCTACTGTCGGTAATTTTACTGTTAACACAACATATTCAGGTAATCAAGTATCTAAACTTGCACTCATGATGTTTCGTAATGCGTCTGGATATAGACTTGGTATTTACTTGGAAAGCTATAGTTCTGAAAATAAAAAACCAGTCATAAATATATTTGATGGAAGTGGTACAGATCCTAAAGTCGTACTCGGCAAATTAGATGGTACACCAAAAGTTAATAATGTTTCTCCTACAGGATATGGTTTGTATTCAGATAATGCTTTTTTAAAGGGTACGATCATTGCTACTTCTGGTACTATTGGTGGATTTACTTTATCTACTAACAGTATTCAAAATGGTACTTTCGGACAAGACGGAAGTGTAATGATGTGTCTTGGTTCAAATAATTCTGTTTCGATTGGTGGTTCCGGTAACATCAATGGTTGGACATTTACAGCAGGAAGTAAATTTGGTGTTACAAAAAATGGGGCAATGTATGCTACTTCAGGTAAAATTGGAAAATATACTATTACCGATAGTTGTCTTACTACTGGAGGTGGCTCTGGCTGTACTGGAATGGGAGGAACTCATGCATTTTGGGCAGGTTCAGACGATAGTTCTAATGCACCATTTAGAGTCGGATATAATGGATTGTTATATGCCTCTAGTGCTACTATCGCTGGAAATATAACCGCTACTTCTGGTACAATTGGTGGATGCTCCATTAAAAATAATGTTCTTCAAATCGCAAATGCCAATATTAATTCTATTGATGCTGGAAAGATTACTTCGGGAACTATTAATGCTGATCGTATCGGTTCAGGGACTATTACAGCAGATAAGATAGCTATTGGAGATTTTACCAATTATGCAAATCTGAATGAAAAGACTGCTTCAAAATATGGTTTTACGACTGTCCAAGACGATTCTGCTTTAGGAAATCCGTGGTTTCAGTTAAATACTTTAAAAAGAGATGTCCCTATTACTCCAAATGCTTATGAAGAATATAACTGTAATGGTGGAGAAAGTTTTAAAATTGAGGGAGAAGTATATTCTACTGTCACAGGGAAAAAATATAAAGAATCGACTAATGTTGAAACATTGCAAATAGGTATTGGGTTATATGGAAAAAAAGAAAGTGGAGACGCTTATTGGTTAATATCTTATTTCTCATTAGCTGAGAATAATGGTAAGTTAAATGCTTATGTAACATTAGATAACGCAGTAAGAAAATTCGGAATTAATATTCAAATAAATGGAACGTCTGATTTTTCAGGTATACTCAAAGTCAGAAATATAAAAGTTACTCGTATGACGGACAACTCATTAATTGTAAATGGCTCTATTACTTCTAATAAAATTACAACAGATAATATCACTGGCACAAACGGATGGATTAATTTAAGAAGCGGATTATTTGATTATGGAAACGGAAAACTTAAATGGGACGGAAAGACTTTAACTGTGGCTGGTAGTGGAACATTTGCAGGAGAAATTACAGCAAAATCTGGTAAAATCGGTAAATACACTATTACTGATAGTTACCTTATTACTGGGAATAATTCTACTTGCACAGGTATTGGTGGTAATCAAGCTTTCTGGGCAGGTAGCGATAGTAGTAATGATGCACCGTTTAGAGTTGGTTATGATGGTAGTTTGTATTCTTCTAAAGGTAATATTGCAGGATGGGAAATTACTTCTGACAGCTTTTATAAAGACACCGATGATTATACTGTCTATGTTTGCCCAGGAACAAACAACAATAAAGATTTTTTAACTGTTCATGATAAAAACAAATCTTCTGGAGATGAATGGCCATTTTATGTTCATGCAGATGGATGGATGCATTGTGTCTATGGAGATATTGGTGGCTGGAATATAAGCGATTCATCTATTTATAAAAATGGTGGATGGAAGAGTTCCTCTTCTGGCAGTGCTTACTTTGGAGACTATGGATTATCTATTACAGATAAATTCTCGGTGGATAAAAATGGGGTTTTAATGGCTAGTGATTCTATTTTAAGCGGGAACGTATATCTTTCTGACGGAAGTAAAAACATTGGAAGATTTGATACAGGAACGTATAATGGAATAAAAGGTGCTGCATTGGTATCATTAATAGATGGTGGATATAGTGCATTAGGTAATTATAACTCATCCGACAATACGGTTTATATTGCTGCTTATGCAAAAAATAAAAAATTTTATGTTCCCAGTGATTTTTATGTTTCTAACTTAGTTGCAAATGATGGGACAATCTATGTTTCTAGTCAAATGTTCGTTTCCAAACCAATAGATACAAATAATAATACTTATATTTTTACTAGAACAAAAGAAAACTACAAAGTTTCTCTTATTGGTTGGAGTGTTAGTAATAATATTTGGATTGGAGATTATGGGTATGGAGGAGTTAGAACGCCTGCCTCAAATGCTTTTATTACCGCAAACAATGTTTACAAGACAACTTCTGGAGGAAATACGTCTCTTTCAGATGAAAGGTATAAACATGGATTTAAAGATATTCCGGACGCTTTTGATTTTATCATGAATCTAAATCCTTGTCTCTTTAAATTCGATGACGGAACAAGTGATCGCTACCATATGGGATTTAAAGCGCAAGAAGTGGAAAATAACATGTTAAATACTATAGGAGATACTGGATTAACGGTAAAATATAACTTTGAAGAAGGATTAGACGTTGATCTAGACAATCCAGATACATATATTCTTGGCCTGAGATACGAAGAATTTATTGCTCCCCTAATTCAAGTTGTACAGAATCAGCAAAAACAAATTCAAGACTTAGAAAAGAAAATCGCTATACTGTCTAATTAGAATAGCGATTAATCTTTTTCATTTAACTGTTATGCTTATTTTATCCTTTTTACCTGTATTGGTATATAATACAACAAATGATTTTCCCCTTTTTACACCTTTTATCTTTCCGTTTTTTAAGATTTTTACAATACGAGGCTTAGATGATTTCCACAGCAACTTATCTTTAGCTTTTATCGGTTTTCTAGTATACTTAAGCTTAACAGTTCTTCCTTTTTTAATCACCAAAGATTTCTTAGTAAAATTAAGTCTAGATGTAGATGGCAATTTAGGGATAGTTTGTTTTTGAAGAATTGCATTGCAAAGTAAACATTTAATTATTTTCTCTCCATTCGAAGATAGTGTTGGGGTTTTACTTATTATCCATCCGGATTTGTAATGTGGCAACTTAGGAATAATTTCGTCATCATCCCCCATGATAATTTTCCCACAGTTACCACACCTAAAAGTTTTCCTGCCCTCTTTCATACACGTTGGTTCTATCCGTATCCCAGTTGCATAATGCACTCCATTATTGTAAGGACATGGCTCAACTTCCGCTTTCGCAGGAACCGCTGTAACACCAAGAACAATAACGCATAACATAACTAATAGTCTTTTAATTCTTTTCATACTCTTCTCCTTTCTCGCCTTATGACGAATAAAAAACATTTATTTATATTATAAATGTAAAAGAAGATATTGGCAAGAAGAAAACGAAAGAAGGTGATTCAAACGCATAATATTAAAATCTTTATCAAATATCTCGTACTCTTTCTGCTTGGCGGTTATACATATTACGGGATTGAAATTCTTTGGCGTGGGTATTCTCACTATAGCATGATTATCTGCGGTGGAATCTGCTTTATCTATGCAGGACTACAGAATGAGCAAGTTGAATGGGATTATCCGTTTTGGAAACAAGTATTAAGAGTTGAAGCGTTTATATTAAGTGCTGAGTTTATTACAGGGTGCATTGTTAATCTTTGGCTTGGATTAGATGTATGGGATTATAGCGATTTACCAGGGAATATCTTGGGTCAGACTTGTCCTCAGTTTGCTCTATTATTTTTGCCGTTAAGTGCAATTGCTATTATTATTGATGATTTTGTTAGATGGAAATGGTTTGGTGAAGAAAAGCCGAGATATAAATGGAGGTGACGTGGGTGAAAATTAGATTAATGAGAATACGAGAAAAAACGAAAACTGATTTTATCCCTTTAATAGACAGAAAAAGAACAATAGGGAGACCGATTCATGATTATTCAAATGTAGCTGGTTGGAATTTTAACGGAAAGGAATGGTAATGGATATGAAGAAAGCAGTTTATGCAGGAACGAAAATTACTGATTTAGCAGAAATGCCTAAAATCTTAATATGTCATGATGGATTATTTAGTAAAGACGAGGGTGAAAATTTTCCCATAAAATATGTGGAATTTCCAGATTCTATTGTTAAAAATAATAATGATTAAAATAAACTTATGGCTCTGCTTCGGTAGGGCTTTTTTTATTATATAAAGGATGGTGATTATTATGGTTTTGCAAACAATTTCTCGGATTAATCTCCGACAATCGGCTTCTAAAACTGCGCCTGTTAAATGCGTTGTTCCTGCAAGCGTAGATGTTACAATTATCGGAACTAAGATTACTTGGAAAGATAATGTTCCATTCGTAAAAGCAACGTACAACGGACAACGAGGTTTTATTAATGGCAGATATCTTAGAGGTTTAGTTCTAAAGGTAAAAAGTCGAGATAATGCAAAATATCCTAAGTTAGCGGTTATTGCATCCGGACGAGCTTCACGAAGAATTAAAATTCCACAACAAAAGAAATTTGGTGCGTTCTGTCAAAAACACGGATGTTCTATGGCGGCTGCTTCTATTGCTTTACAGTTTAGAGGAATTTTAAAATCTCCTGCGGAAGTACATCAATATGCGAAAAAGCATTTGGGCGGTTATACAGGTAGTAAGTTAACTATTTTTGGAGTAGAAAAAGCAATTAATAAAATTGCAGGAAAAATATCTACATGGAAAGGTTGTCCTGAAGGTGCTAATAAAAGAATTAAAGCTGATATTCGAAAAGCTATTCATGATGGACATATCGTATTACTTGAGCAGAAAAATCCAATTCATACAAATGTGATTATTGGGCGAAGCGTTGACGGTAAATATGTTGTTGCAACAAACGGTATGACAAAAAAGGTTACTATGAACTGGCTTATTAAGACGGTATTACATGGTAAAGCTGGCAGAAAAAATCAGGCTAACTGGTGGAAGGGAACGGCTCATGGAGCTGGATATGTGATCGTGAAGAGAGCATAAATATAAAGATATTGTTATTTATTCGGGAGAGTTTACTACTCTCTTTTTTATTACCTATAAACAAATTTTAAGGAGGAATCGTTATGAACAAATTAAAGAAATTTTTATCTCAAATTAATGTAAAGGACATTAAACCAAGTACATATGTTAGTGCTGTTGTTCTTATTTTTACGATGGTGAATTATGTGTTAAATATTATGGGAAAACCTGTAATCAATATCAATGAAAATGAAATTGCCGCATGGGTCACTGCTATTGTTGGTGTTGTCGGCATTATTTATTCTTGGTATAAAAATCAGAGTATTACTCATCCTGCACAGGTAGCTGATGATATTATGAAAATCCTTAAAGACGGACGAATCACAATTTCCGAATTAGAGGATTTTATTGCAAGATATTCCGAAACAGATTTAGATACAGAAGCAGATTTTGATGATATTGAAAAAGTACCAGAAGATGATGTGGATGATGAGATTGATGAAGGAAGTGATGAATAATGGCAAAAATTACTAAGAATTGTTTAGACTTGGTTAAAGAATTTGAAGGATGTTATTTAAAGGCTTATAGAGATGAAGTTGGCGTTTGGACGATTGGATATGGCATCACTAACTCTGATAAGTCAATTACAAAGACAACTATTAAATCCGGCTTAACAATTAGCAAAGCTACCGCTGAATCATGGCTGGAAAAATCTCTGACTCAAAAATACCTTCCTCTTGTCATGAAATACAATGACCACTACAAATGGAATCAGAATGAAATTGATGCGCTTGTTAGTTTTGCGTATAACATCGGGAGTATCAAAGGCTTAACAGCTAACGGTACTCGCTCACGATCTACAATCGCAAAAAAGATGTTGGAATACAATAAAGCAGGTGGTCGTGTATATAGGGGGCTTACCCGCCGCAGAACAGCCGAAAAGAAGCTTTTTACTACTCCTGTTAAAGTTATTAAGGTTGAAGAAGCAAAACCATCTACAGCCGTTCAGAAAGATTATACGAAAGAGAGGATTGACGGAGTGAAATATTTTGGAATTTTAAAGAATACAGCAGTTAAATCATTTACGGAGTTCTTGCACAATAGAGGATTTGGTGCAGGAAAACCGAACCTGTCTAAGATTGCTTCTGCTAATGCCGGGAGTGCCGAAGTAAAAGAAGCTCTGCTTACTCTTGCAAGAAAAGGCTTACTCGTGAAACCAGATGGATTAAATAAGTGGGAAGAAAAGAAATAATCTAAATATAATTTAAGGGAAGAACTGAAATAGATTCTTCCCTTATTTTTTACGATTTTATTTGAACATACTACTAAGTGTTTCGATTCCTTTTTCTTTCATGGAATCAGTTAAATGATTAGTATAAACTCTGATTGTAGTACCTAAATCTTTATGTCCTAATCTTCGTTGAATATATACAAATTCTGCCCCATTTTCACGTAACATCGTTCCGTGAGTATGTCTTAGACTATGTGTGTCAAATTCTGGATAATTTAATTCTGTATGAATAACATGAGAAGTATGTTGCATTGTTCTTGGTGAAATATATGAACCATTCTCTCTACGGCATACAAAATTAATTATGTTATCGGATACATTTTGAGAAATTTTATTTATTGGAGTGTGATAGTCTGATTTAGAAAATGTCAACCTGTCTTCACAATAATATTGTTCATAATTTTCTTCATAATAATCTTTTGCTTTAAGTTGTTTTCTATATTCTTTTTGTAAGATATTTAATAAGATATCATCTATTTCTATTGTTCTATAAGAATTATACTTAGGTTCTGAAAAATACCAATACCCATCAGACTTAGACGTTCCGTTAGTTTCTTTCTTACTTTCTTCTGATCTTTTAACATATTCCCATTGTATTTGACGATTTACAGATAATGTTTTATTTTCAAAATCAATATCATCCCAAACAAGGGCGAAAATTTCTCCTAATCTTAATCCTGTGTGATAGGCAATCATCATAGGAATATATGAAGACGTTCCTTCGGGAAAACGATCAAATATTTTTTCTATCATATCGCTTGGAATATATACATGTCCTTTTGCCCTTGTTTTTTTCTTAGGCTGCATCTTTTTTGGAATAATTAGCTTTATGGTTGGATTTGAAATAATATAATGTTTATCTATAGCATATCCAAATGATTTAGTTAAAATTCCCTTTATTGAAGAAATTGTATTTATTGAAAATCCCTTATTATATAAATCTGTAATGAATTCTTGAAGGTTATTTTTTGTGATAGCTTTTAATCTATAAGAACCCAGAGCAGGTTTAATATATAATCGAATTTTCTTTTGGTATCCTTGCACTGTAGAAAGTTTACAAGTCAATTTACAATCCATTTCTACCCATTGATCGAGAAAATCAGAAAAAGACATTTCAGAAGGGTCTACGGTTTGTCCTATATTTTCGTAAGTTTGTTGTGCTATCTTAGCCGCTTCTCTTGCTTCACGTTTTGTTTTAAATCCAGATTTAGTTTTCCATTTTCTTTTACCGTCTACAGATGCGATTTCAAATCTATATTGATAAGAAAAAGTACCATTTTTGTTTTCTCTTTTATCAATTACAATATCTTTCATTCTGTGAACTTCTCCCTTCCATGATAGTATGTTAGAGTATAACATTTCAAGTACACATTTTCAAGAGTTATTTCCAAGTACACATTTTTATTTTATGTGTACGTGATGTGTACATAGGGTTGTTTTAGGAAGTTCACAAGAAAATAAAAAAAGGGACTTCCACATAAAATGGAAGTCCCAAAACCCGCATAAATAAAGAGTTTTTCTTAGAATTTACCTGCCTTAGCAGCCTCTTCAACGCTAACTGCAACGGCAACTGTAGCTCCAACCATAGGGTTGTTACCCATTCCGATAAGTCCCATCATCTCAACGTGAGCTGGTACGGAAGAAGATCCTGCGAACTGTGCATCAGAGTGCATACGTCCCATTGTATCTGTCATACCGTAGGAAGCTGGACCTGCTGCCATGTTATCTGGGTGAAGTGTACGTCCTGTACCACCACCGGAAGCTACGGAGAAGTATTTCTTTCCTGCTTCTAATCTTTCTTTCTTGTATGTTCCTGCTACTGGATGCTGGAAACGAGTTGGGTTTGTGGAGTTACCTGTGATAGAAACGTCAACATTTTCTTTCCACATGATTGCAACACCTTCGCAAACGTCGTTTGCACCATAACAGTTAACTTTTGCACGTAATCCGTCAGAGTAAGATTTACGGAATACTTCTTTTACAGTGTTTGTGTATGGATCGTATTCTGTCTCAACAAATGTGAATCCGTTGATACGGGAAATAATCTGTGCTGCGTCTTTTCCAAGACCGTTTAAGATAACACGTAAAGGTTTCTGACGAACTTTGTTAGCCTTTTCTGCGATACCGATAGCACCTTCTGCTGCTGCGAATGACTCATGTCCTGCTAAGAAAGCAAAACATTCTGTGTCTTCTTCAAGAAGCATTTTTCCAAGGTTACCATGTCCAAGACCTACTTTTCTGTTCTCTGCTACAGAACCAGGGATACAGAAAGCCTGAAGTCCTTCACCGATTGCTGCTGCTGCTTCAGAAGCTTTTCTTGCACCTTTTTTGATGGCGATTGCTGCACCTACTGTATATGCCCAGCAAGCGTTTTCGAAGCAGATAGGCTGAATGCCTTTTACCATGCCGTATACGTCAAGGCCTGCATCTTTTGTGATTTTTTCTGCTTCTTCTAAGGAAGCGATTCCATAGCTGCTTAATACGGAATTAATTTTATCAATTCTTCTTTCATATGATTCAAATAAAGCCATTCTTCTCTACCTCCTTAATTAGTCAATTACCTTGTCTGTTCTAGGGTCGATAATCTTAGCTGCGTCAGCTACACGGCCATACTGACCTGCTGCTTTTTCCCATGCTGTGTTAGGATCATCACCTTTTTTGATGAAATCTGTCATTTTTCCAAGATTTACAAACTGGTAACCGATAATTAAGTCGTCTTCGTCCAGAGCGATTCCTGTTACATAGCCTTCTGCCATTTCAAGGTAACGAGGTCCTTTCTGAAGAGTTCCGTACATAGTACCTACCTGGGAACGAAGTCCTTTACCAAGGTCTTCAAGTCCAGCACCAATCTGAAGTCCGTCTTCAGAGAATGCAGACTGAGAACGTCCATAAACGATCTGTAAGAAGAGTTCACGCATAGCTGTATTGATAGCATCACATACAAGGTCAGTATTTAATGCTTCCATAACAGTAAGACCTGGAAGAATCTCAGATGCCATAGCTGCAGAATGTGTCATACCGGAACATCCGATTGTCTCAACTAATGCCTCCTGAATTATACCTTCTTTTACGTTTAAGGTTAATTTGCAGGCACCCTGCTGTGGAGCACACCAGCCAACACCATGTGTAAAACCAGAGATATCCTTAACCTCTTTTGCTTTTACCCATTTTGCTTCTTCTGGAATCGGAGCTGCTCCGTGATGTACGCCCTGAGCCACTGGGCACATGTTCTGTACTTCTTGTGAGATAATCATGTTATTACTCCTTTCGGTATAAATTGATTTTTACTAAAATAACTTACATTCCGTAAGTAATCCCTAAGTCAAGACTTTTGTTTGTCTTCACAGTTTATTATTTTCTCACAAAAATTGCTTTTCGTCCATACTTTTTTTTAATTTTCGACAGAATTTTTGATAGAACTTTCACAATTCTCTCAATTTTTTCTCAATAAAGCAGTATTTTTGTGGTTTTATATGTTCTATTCCGTTGTTCCTTCACTCTCCATCTCATTACGATGAGTGCTTGAAGCATCTGATTCGGAAGTGCTGTCGGTCTGATCAGGAGCCGTACTTCCAGAAACTTCTGTTTCCTTTTGGGCAGTCTGTTCTGCCTTCTGTTTCTGATAAGCTTCTTTAAAAATGTCCTTCATTTTTGCGATGGCCGCTTTTTCCGCATGATACCAGATTGTTTTGCCATTCATATTTGTTACAGTGAAATATTCATCATATATCACAAGCTTCATTGTATTTCCATGATGGTAAAAAGTATAGGTTCTGCCTTTACTTACTTTTTTTGCCGCTTTTTTGCCCCATTTTTTCTTTGCACGGGCTTCATTCGACTTTTTCTTACTCATCTGGTCAATATAGGTTGCAACAGAAGAAGCAGCCTCGTTCTCATAGCATCTTCCTTTATCATTGATAATTAAAGGTGCATCTGCTAAGCGATGGAATAGTTTGGAGTTTGGATAGCCATTTCTGAAATGTAAAAATGCATCGCCGATAGCGGAAGCATTATAGGCATAATAAACATTGTTCGGCAAATCAGTAAACACAATGTAATTACCGCCATATACCATGATTTCATAAATAGCATTATCTTCATCATAAAGGATATATTCGTATCCTGGCCCGTACTTTTCCTTCACCTCATCTGGCGTATATTTTGTTGTTTTATCTGCTCTTGACGCAATAGTTGTTGCTAAAGAAAATACTGCTTCTTCCTCTATAAATTCACTGCCATCCATGTTGTCAGCATAGCCCACTTCAAGTTTTACAAGATGATCCCGAGATATCTTTTCAAGGTAATCACTGGCTCTTTGCTCATCCTCTGTCATGTCGTTCTCTGCATCTACTTTTGATTTCAGGGACTTATTCTGTTTTTTCAGCTTTTTATTTTCTTTTTGCAGTTCTTTATAATAACTTGACTCAAGTACCTTTTTCTTTGAAGCTTTACAGCCGGTAAGAGAAAATATCAATACCAGACTTATCAAAAGAACTACATATTTACTTCTTCTTCCTCTTTTCATGATGTCCTCTGATTTTCTTAATATTCTTCTTTCTGGACTACTTCGTTTTTATTTTTATAGATGGAGTGGCCAGCAACATATCCTCTTACGCTGGATAATGGATATATGTTACTGTGTCTTCCCACGATAGTTCCTGGATTTAATATAGAACCACAACCAACTTCTACATAATCTCCAAGAATTGCTCCAATCTTCTTCATATGTGTCTCAATCTTTGTATCATCTAAATGAACCTCTACTAACTTTTTGTCAGACTTTACATTAGAAGTAATAGAGCCTGCTCCCATATGGGATTTATAACCGAGAATAGAATCTCCTACATAATTATAATGAGGAACCTGTACTTTATCAAACAAAATAACATTTTTAAGTTCAGTAGAATTACCTACTACAGCTCCCTCTCCTACGATAGCGTTGCCACGGATAAAGGCACAGTGGCGAATCTCTGCATCCGGACCAATAATTGCCGGGCCATTAATATACGCTGTTGGCGCAACCATAGCAGATTTTGCTACCCACACATGTTCTTTTACTTCTTCATACTCATCTTTGGAAAGAAGCATTCCTACTTCCATAATGAAGTCATGAATCTTTGGAAGAACTTCCCACGGATAGGTGTTCTCCTCAAATAATACAGATGCGATTGTTCTGTTAAAATCCTGAAATAATTCCCTATTTTCTAATCGTTTCATTTTCTTTTCTGGCTGCAAACAGCCTCTCCTTTCTATTTATATCTATGTTACTATCTCTTTGTGACATCCTCTCCACCTGTAGAGGTGGGGCTTCCCAACCTCGGCAAGTTTGGTTCTCGTTTGATAACACTATATGCTAAGCATATGCGAGCTATCCCCGTGTGTCCCACGGAATGATTGTATACCATTCTCACACAGCCAAAAGTTTTAGCAAACAAAATCTTCTGTTCATCATTCGGGTATATTCTGAATTTATATGCTCTGTTTGCCACCATGCCACTTCCTTTTCCGCGAAAACCCACCTGCGATACTTGACCACAATCACGAGATGATAGTATAGTAAGAATACTAAATGTGCGTTATTATCTCAATTTTTTATTATCCAACTAAAGATACTATACTATATTTAGGATGCTCTATCAAGTAGGTAGCAGACGCAATTCATCTCCCAATCTCCCACCTTAGAGGTCGGAGTCTTCTTGCTGTAAGAGGATAAATTCAAGCCTGTGGAGGATTTGTATCTATAAATTCAAGCCTCCAGTTATACCTTCCAGTCTTTTCATCTTTTTCATAGTAAAAATAAGCTGAGAACTTATTGCCACGTTTACTTACGCAGCCTCTGAAGCCTACCTTTCCATGCTCTAGCAAAATCTTTACCATCTCGTAAGATACTTTTTTTCCAAGAGAGGTAATAAAACGGTCATCTTTCCAGATGGCAAACTTGCAGCCTTTTTTCCATCCTGAACAGCCAAATGCCCTCGCTGTCTCTACAACTGGAGCCCCACATTCCGGACAGATACCGGCAGGTTCCGTGTGCAAAGGTTCTAATGTAACAGGCCCGCCGAATACTTTATCATTCTTTATTTTGTCAACAGATTCAATGACAAACTGCTCTATCATTGCGAGAAAATCGTCTTTTGTAAATTTCTTTCGCTCAATATCTGACAATGTTTTTTCCAGACGGCCTGTATATTCCAGATCAAAAAGTTCTCTTGCCGGAAATGTTTCTACAAGTATTTTTCCTAAATCTGTACAGCTTAAGCTCTTGCCCTTTGCCTTAATATATCCCGCATCTTTTAACTTTTTAATGGTTTCCGCACGGGTTGCCGGTGTACCGATACTAAATCCACTCAAAATGGCCATCATCATCTGTTCTTCTTCTTTTTCCTCATATTTCTTCCCGCAGGTTTCCATAACTTTAAGAAGTGTCTTTTCCGTATGTGGTTTTGGTGGTTTTCGCTCTACTTCGTTAATTTCTGACTTTATAAGAGGCAGAACATCTCCCTTTTTCACTGCTGGAAGAATTGTTTCTTTGGCATCAATACCTTCGATTAATTTCCAGCCTGCTTCAAGCTGTACCTTTCCTTTTGCGACAAACTCTCCCGGAATATCTGTATTCTGCATTTTTATGTGAAGTACTGTATCTTCTGCAACTGCGATTGGCATAAATTGTGCTAAAAATCTGTTTTTCACAGCTTCATATACAATTCGTTCTGACTCATTTAAGCTTCCTGGCTGCATGTAGGTTGGAATAATCGCTGAGTGACTTTCTACTTTTTTACTGTCAAAAATACGCTTTGTACTTTTAAACTGTATCATCTCTTCATAAGGGCAGCTTTTTTTATGGATATTCAGAACCTTAGCTGTTTTTTCCTTGAGGCTTTCGTCAAGGACAACACTCGCCGTTCTTGGATAAGTAATAAACTTTTTCTCATACAATTGCTGTGCCGTCTTTAATACCCTGTCAGAAGTCCACCCTTTATATTTTGAAGTTATATAGCCCTGAAGACCTGACAGATTAAAAAGATAGGGAGGGTACTCTTTCTTATTTGTTATCTTTTTGAAAACAACTTCACCATTTTTATCTTTAATCTTTTCCTGAATCTCTTTTAATTCTTCGGGATTATCGAACTTTTCCCCAGCTTTTATATAATAAATACTGTCGAACTTCTTTTTGTCTTCCGTCTGAAAAATGCCCTTTAATTTATAATATTTTGTCACTTTAAAGTCCGCAATTTCTTTATCCCTGTCATAGATAATCTTAAGTGTCGGCATCAGCACTCTTCCAACATTCAACAGACGGATATTTTTCTGGTTACGGTATTTCAAGGTAGCAACTGAAGTAAGGTTGATTCCAATAAGCCAGTCTGCAATCTGCCTGCCAAAACCTGCGTCCTGCAATGATTTCATTTCTTCATTTGGCTTTAAATTCTGTAACCCTCTGTTTACTTCCTCTGCTGTCCACTCATTTAATAAGATTCGTTCTACCGGCTTTTGTGGGGAAATGTAATTAATAATTTCATCTGCGATGATCTGCCCTTCTCTGTCATCATCCGTTGCAGAAATAATTCCCTCTACATCCGATCTTTCCATCAGGCTTTTTATAATATCCATCTGCTGGACAACACCACTATCCGGTTTATCTTTATTCTTTCCATCAGACTTTATCTTATATAAAAACTTTTCCGGAATATAGGGAAACTTCTCAATCTTCCAGCTTCGCATCTCCGGGTCATAATCTCTTGCATCATAGAGCTGCAAAAGATGGCCAAATGCCCAAGTAATTATATAATTCTGCCCTTCAAAATATCCATTCCGCCGGGAAGAAGCGGTGGCATCCGCAATGTTTTTTGCCACAGACGGTTTCTCCGCTATAATTAACTTTTTCATTGAATTCCCTTCTTTCTGGATGTATTTATGTAACGCAAACTACTATAACATAATTTTTTTATTCTGTGAACCTTAGAGCGTGTTTGAAAAATACTCTGGCGGAAATTCTTCTCTTTTCTCATTTTCAAAAAAATGATATACTATTTTCAATAACTATAGTAATTTTCAGTTATACAGCAAGTATTTTTACTGATAATCTACATTTAATCTAATCTGCATTGCTGAAAATTACTACAAATAATCTCACAATATACTCAAAAACGTATACAAAAAGGAGGATTACTTACTATGACACCAAAGCAGGAAGCATGGGCTATTCAGGCCGAGCATGTAATCAAACAGATGGAGCGCAGACACTTTAATGCTTATTACTGTTCTACAAAAGAGGAAGCTTTAACAAAAGCTTTATCCATTATTGAAAAGGGTTCTGTCATTGCAAGTGGAGGCTCAGCTACTTTAGGAGAAGTGGGTCTGCTCGATTACATAAAGAACCATTCTGAAGATTACACCTTTATTGACCGCAGTATTGCAAAAACAGAAGATGAAAAAAGACAGATTCACGCAAAGGCAATTCTGTCTGATTATTATCTTATGAGTACGAATGCATTTACCATCGACGGACAGCTTGTCAACATTGATGGGAACGGAAACCGTGTCAGTGCACTTTGCTACGGTCCAAAGCATGTGGTAATTATTACTGGTATGAATAAGTTAGTTCCTTCTGTAGATGCCGCTTACAAACGAATCCGTCAGGATGCCTGCCCGCCAAACTGTGTACGTCTTGGACTTACTAATCCATGCAGCAAGACAGGCATCTGCGGAGAATGTATGTCTGCATCCTCAATCTGTGACCTTTTCGTTACAACAAGAATGTCACGTTATCCTGATAGAATTCATGTTATCATGGTAGGAGAAGAATTAGGATATTAATTTTTTATCCATTTTTAAAAAGTATTTTGCGAGGGTATGTATCAGCTTGTCAAAGTCTAATGGCTTTGCAATGTGTTCATTCATTCCAGCCTCCTTGGCAGCAATAATATCCTCGTTAAATACATTGGCAGTCATAGCAATGACTGGAACCGTTCTGGCATCCTTTCTTTTCAGCTTTCGAATCCTCTTCGTTGCTGTAAGTCCATCCATAACCGGCATCATAACATCCATCAAAATCACATCAAAACTATCACTTTCTGACTGCTCAAAAAGTTCTACCGACTCTAAACCGTTCCTGGCAACTATAATTTCTGCTCCTGCATCTTCAAGAATATACTGTGCCACTTCAAGATTTAAGTCATTATCTTCTACAAGCAGTATCTTCATTCCCTCTATAGAAGTTTCTTCCTCTTCTGTCTCTGTTTCTTCGAAACAGACCGTATCAAGCTTTACAGGAAGTGTGATCGTAAAAGTACTTCCCTCTCCCTGCTTTGTCTCAAGGGTAATGGTTCCTTTCATCTTATTAATAAGATTCTTAACAATAGACATACCAAGCCCTGTCCCCTGATAACTAGAGCGATTCTCCGCATGTTCCTGTGTAAATGGCTCAAAAATATGTTCTGCGAATTCCTCACTCATTCCAATTCCTGTATCCGAAACAATAAATTCAAACTTTACATATTCTCCATCACAGGATAACTCTCTTGCCGAAACAAAAATATCTCCCCCCGGATTTGTATACTTAATCGCATTACTTATAATATTTACTAAAATAGAACGAACATAGTTCGGACTGCCACAGACGCATGGATGCTCTATCGCTCCTTCTATATCCTGCTCGATCGTAAGACTCTTTTCGGAAGCAATAATCTCCTGAACTGCCAGCGTACCATTCAAAAGTCTTATCATATCAAACGGCTCTTCCACAAGCTGAATACTTCCCGTCTCAATTTTTGACATGTCAAGAACATCATTAATCAGAGACAAAAGCTGATCGGCTGCCCCACGCATCTTTGAAAGGCATAAATCCATTTTTTCCGGATTATTAAGATGTGCCTGTGCAATATCAAGCATTCCCATCATGCCGTTAATTGGAGTTCGTATATCGTGAGACATATGGGATAAAAACTCCGATTTTGCCCGTACCGCTGCCTCTGCATCCTGTGTCTTTTTTTGCAACAGACGCTGCTGATTATTAACAAAAATCAGCAAAATCGTTATTGTAAGAGAAGTATTGGCCCACGGCATTGTATTAAAGAAACACTGCAGGAAAATCCCAATAAAAAATGGAACAATGTAAAAAACTGGCTGCCATAAAACCTTCCTTTTTTCTGCATTTTTTTCTTTATGAATTCTCCACAAACTAAGCAAAACAGAATATGCATTATAAATATTAGCTATCATCAAAATCTGTGGATACTTATAAATCCATTCTGTCCGATAAGATGCCACTATTATTATACAAAGTACATCAATTGGTATATGTATCGTAATCAAAGGTATACGCTTTTTAAACATATTCGAGCCATATATATTTTCGCTATAGCAAAGGAAAAACAACGATATAGAGGCTACAGAAAAGATAAAAGCCGCATCTAATATAAACAGGACATTCCTCCCTGCAGTCTGCTTAAATAGTATTCCAAACACATCCGATAAATCACAGACACAGACGGCAATCAGCAATTGCAGAATCCACCTTTCTGATTTGCCAAATCCCGGTGTCCTGCTAAGCACATATACCAGAATATTATTAATCAGCATCATAAAAATAACGGTATATATATAACTTATATTCCATGCTTCCATTTTGATTACCCCTTCGAATTATAAATATTTATTCATAACTTTATGTAATACTTTCATTAATTCTTGTTTTTTACAAGCATATTTATGATAGCATATATTGGATCAATTTTCTATATAAAATGTTTTTCTTTAACAATTTCCACTTATTTTCAATCATTTATGACACATAGCATAATGATTAGGGGCTATCTGTACTTTTCATCTGTATGCCACTGCATCAGAAGATACATTTACTTAATATGCACATCCTCGCCAAATGCGTATTTTGGAATCAAAATCATATGAAGAATACTGAAGGCATAGAATAAATTCTAACTTTGTTCCAACATCCAAAGTCAGCTCTCAAAGAAAGAAAAGACCCTATATCAGTGATAGAGTCACTGATATAGGGTCTTTTCTTTCTTTGGGAACGTCTACCTTGCCTGCGGCAATTAGAATTTATCCCCCTGATAGATTGGATATTTTTCTGTAAGAGACTTAACGATTGCTTCTGCCTCTTCCAGTTTATGGTCGATGATCGTAAGCTTAATTGCCTCTGCAATCTGTACCATATCGTCTTCTTTTAATCCTCTAGATGTAACAGCAGGTGTTCCAAGACGAAGACCACTTGTTACGAATGGAGACTGTGGGTCATTAGGTACTGTATTCTTGTTACATGTGATATGTACGGAATCTAATAATTTTTCCATGTCTTTTCCTGTAAGTCCCATCTTACGAAGGTCTACAAGCATCAGATGGTTATCTGTTCCGCCAGATACAATATCAAATCCTCTTTCGATTAATGCATCTGCTAATACAGAAGCATTCTTTACAATCTGTTTCTGGTATTCTTTAAATTCTGGTGTTAATGCTTCTTTTAAACATACAGCTTTCGCTGCGATTACATGCATTAAAGGACCACCCTGGATTCCTGGGAAGATAGCTTTGTTGAAGTTATATTTCTTATTCACTTCATCGCTTGATAAAATCATACCACCTCTTGGTCCACGAAGTGTCTTATGAGTTGTTGTTGTTGTAACGTGTGCGTATGGGATTGGGCTCTCATGAAGACCTGCAGCTACTAAACCTGCGATATGAGCCATATCTACCATTAATACTGCTCCAACTTCATCTGCGATCTCACGCATTCTCTTGAAGTCAATCTTTCTTGCGTATGCACTTGCACCGGCAATAATCATCTTTGGATGACATTCTAAAGCGATTTCTCTTACTTTATCATAGTCGATAACACCTTCGTCATTTACACCATAAGGTACGCAGTGATAATTCTTACCAGACATATTTACAGGACTTCCGTGTGTTAAATGTCCGCCATGGTCAAGGTTCATTCCCATGTAAGTATCTCCCAGATTCATTACTGCGAAAAATACTGCCATGTTTGCCTGTGCGCCGGAATGAGGCTGAATATTAACATATTCACAGCCAAATAATTCTTTTGCTCTTTCGATTGCCAGATTCTCTACAACGTCTACATACTGACATCCACCATAATAACGTTTTCCTGGATATCCTTCTGCGTATTTATTTGTAAGGTGGCTTCCCATTGCTGCCATTACTGCTTCGGATACTAAATTTTCTGAGGCAATCAGCTCCAGATTATTTCTCTGTCTTCCAAGCTCGTCCTCCATTGCTTTTGCAACTTCTGGATCAAAATCCTTCACATAATCAAAACTAAACATTTCTATTCCTCCGTTTTCTATACTGCATCTTCTAAAACAGATATGCATATGGAGATTATAGCATACTGATAAAATACAAGCAATGATTAAATCCTATCGTATTGTAGGCTTTTTAGTTAAAAATATAAAGTTCCTCCGTACGTTTACAATTCTTCCCTGTATTTTTTTGCATTACATAGAAAACTTTTATCTTAATTTGCGTGAGCATTCTCGTACATTAAAAAAATACTTTTTACAAGATATATTTTCCAATTTGCGGGAAATTACTTTTTATTTTTTTAACTCACTCTTAAAATATACGAAATACCTTTTCAATGATTCTATCTTTTTTCATAAATATTGCAAAAAATCATAACACCTGAATGACTTCTCTCACATTAGATACACCAATTACCTGAATCTTCTGACAAATGTTATCTCCAAGTACTTCGGCATTCGTTTTTGGCATAATACATCTGGTAAATCCCATCTTAATCGCTTCGGCAAGTCTCTGCTCTACATGACTGACACCACGAACTTCTCCAGTAAGACCTACCTCACCAAAAATCAATGTTCCCTCATGAACAGGAAGATTGCGATAACTTGATACAACTGCACAGATGATTCCAAGGTCAATTGCCGGTTCTCCAAGTTTCATTCCTCCGGCAAGATTAACATAGGCATCGCAGCCTCCAAGCTGCATTCCTGCCTTTTTCTCAAGAACTGCCAGTAAGAGATTTACTCTGTTAAAATCAATTCCAACCGTAGTACGTCTTGGCATATTAAAACTTGTCGGAGAGACTAATGCCTGAATCTCGATTAACAGTGGTCTAGTTCCCTCCATTGAACAGACAACCACGGAACCTGACGCATCCGTCGGTCTGCCATCAAGCATTACTTTGGATGGATTCTCCACTTCGACGAGTCCCTGCTCTTTCATCTCAAATACACCAATCTCATTCGTCGAGCCAAAACGATTCTTTACGCCTCGAAGGATTCGGTAAATCGCCGTCTGGTCCCCCTCGAAGTAAAGAACGGTGTCCACCATATGCTCCAATGTTTTCGGTCCGGCAACGACACCTTCTTTTGTAACATGACCAACTAAAAATACAGCGATTCCCTCTACTTTTGCAAGCTGCATCAGCACAGAAGTAACCTCTCGCACCTGACTGACACTTCCCGCTGCAGAAGTAATTTCTTCGCTGTACATTGTCTGTACAGAATCCACTACAACCATATCCGGTTTTGCTTCTCTTACCGCTTCTGCCGCCGCATTAATATCTGTCTCGCAAAGAAGAAAAACATTTTGCTTAAATCCGCCAAGCCTCTGTGCACGCATCTTAATTTGTTTTAAAGATTCCTCTCCTGAAACATAAACAACTTTTTTCCCACTGTTTGCCTGATAACGGCAAATCTGCAGGAGTAGAGTAGACTTTCCAATTCCCGGATCACCACCTACTAACGTAAGCGACCCCTTTACAATTCCCCCACCAAGAACCCGGTCAAGTTCTGGAATTCCGGAGCTTGACCGATCTTCCTCTTCCATAGATACTTCAAATAATCCTGTAAGCTCCTGACGAGGCAGATTATCTCCTCTCTTTCCAGTCCCTTTAGACACCGGACTTACCTTCTCCTCTGTCATCGTATTCCACTGATGACAACCGGGACACTGTCCCATCCATTTGGGTGTTTCGTAACCACATTCTTTGCAAAAAAATACGGTCTTTGCCTTTGATTTTGCCATAGATAATTCCTTTCCAATTTTAATAAACAGAAGCCAAAAGCTTTCGCCCCCAAATCTTCTCTCCACGAATTTAATTCACCCCGGACAGCCAAAAACAGAACCCTTACAATGAAATAATCCATTTCTGTGGTCTCGGAGCAAGTGTTGGATGCGAGCGCGAAAGCAAGCATTCAACACGCCGCAACTAAAGTCACAGAAATGGATTATTTCATTGTAAGGGTTCGTCTGTCATTCCAACGAATAAAATTTGTCCACCATCTATTTTACTATTTGGACTTTTGCTGTTTCTCCTGCATCTAATTCGATGCTGAAACTGATTTTTCCGCTGAGACTGGATTTGAGCTTGCCAATATTAGTATCGTTAACATATACTTTGTATTCCTTTTCAGGTTCTACTTCAAGAGTAATCTGTAAGTCATCCGCTGCCTCTGTCTCAAACACAATCTGGCGTTCTGTTTCTTTGTAACCATGTACAGCAGAACCTGGTACAGATTCATATACAACACCGCCATTTTTCTCTAAGCGGGTAATCTCCTGAAATGTTTTTACTTTATATGTATCGCCCTCAAATGAAAAATCATCAAGCTTTGTCTTTTGTGTGAGACTATAATCTCCAAAGCTTAAACTTCCATTCTCTTCTGCTTTTAATAATTCTTTTACGTTAGCCATTGTTATATCCTCCGTATTTATATCTGTCAAGTTACCGTTATTATACAAGAAAACGGGAAATTTTTCTACAAAAAACACATAATTATTAAAAATTATTTTACAAAATTTCTATTGCAGATTATCTAGAGTGTGTTTGTTGTATTTTTCTACTTTTTCTTCTTTTCTGCTTTCTTAACAACTGGCTTTCCATCGTTAATATCGAGAAGAATTCTGTCATTGTTTTTAATGTGGCCTTCGAGGTATTCATCTGCCAGAAAATCTTCCAATTCATTCTGGATAGCACGACGAAGCGGTCTTGCTCCATACTGTGGATCATATCCTTTTTCAAGGACATAGTCTGCTACTTTATCAGAGAATTCCAAAGTGAAGCCTGGATTTTTTGAAAGTCTGTCAGAAAGTTCTTTTAACAGCAATTCTACAATCTTCCTCTGTTCTGGTTTTTCTAATGTATGGAATACCATGATACCATCCACACGGTTGATAAATTCTGGTTTAAAGATCTGCTTCACTTCTTCCATTACATGGGACTTCATACGCTCATGATCTTCCTTTGCACTTCTTTCTGTAATAAAACCAAGATTCTTCGGTGCCATGATTCGCTGTGCTCCGGCATTGGAAGTCATAATGATAACAGTATTTTTGAAGTCTGCCTTTCTTCCATTCGAATCGGTAATCTGTCCATCATCAAGTACCTGAAGTAAAATGTTAAATACATCGCCATGTGCTTTTTCAATCTCGTCAAATAAAATAACGCTATATGGATGGCGGCGTACCTGCTCGGAAAGCTGTCCACCTTCTTCATATCCCACATATCCTGGAGGAGAACCAATGAGTTTGGATACGCTATGTTTTTCCATATACTCGGACATATCAACACGGATCATCGCATTTTCATCGCCAAATAATGCCTCAGCAAGTGCTTTGGAAAGTTCGGTCTTTCCTACACCAGTTGGTCCTAAGAACATAAAAGAACCAATTGGCCTTTTCGGATCTTTTAACCCAACACGGCCACGTTTGATTGCTTTTGCAACCATCTTTACTGCCTCATCCTGCCCGATTACTCTTTTCTTTAACGTATCCTCAAGACCAAGCAGACGCTGTGATTCGCTCTGGCTGATACGAGTTACCGGAATCTTTGTCCAGGAAGAAACAACCTCTGCTACATCATTCTCTGTAACATTAACACGGCTGACTGCTTTTTTCTGCTCCCAGACTTTTCTTTGTTCTTCGAGTTTTTCCAGTACTGTTTTCTGCTTTGTATTATTCATTTTGGCCTTGCGCAGATTGCCCTCCGCAAGTGCCTCTTCTTTTCGCTTTCCATATTTATCAAACTGTTCTTCTAATGCCCGCATTTCATCAGACATTGTGTATAAGCCGACTCTCTTTTTAGAAGCAGCCTCATCCATAACATCAATCGCTTTATCTGGAAGAAAACGGTCACTGATATATCGTTCTGATAATTCTACGGCTGCCTGAATTGCTCCGGCAGTATAATGAACATGATGATGCTGTTCGTACTTTTCCTTTAAGCCATTAAGAATTGCAACTGCCTCTTCCTTCGTTGGCTCTTCTACGGCAACTGGCTGAAAACGTCTTTCAAAAGCGGCATCTTTTTCAATATATTTTCGATATTCCTCACGAGTTGTCGCACCGATTAACTGAATCTCTCCTCTGGCAAGAAATGGCTTCATAATATTAGAAGCATCAATCGCGCCTTCTGCTCCTCCTGCTCCAATCATCGTGTGAATCTCGTCAACAAATAAAAGAATATCCCCTCTGGAAATCACTTCTTGAAGGAGTTTTTTAATTCTCTCCTCAAATTCTCCTCTGTATTTAGAACCTGCAATCATTCCTGGAAGATCTAATGTCATTACCTTTTTGTCCCAAAGCATTTCTGGCACTTCTCCACGCACGATCCACTGTGCAAGCCCCTCTACGATTGCTGTTTTTCCGACTCCCGGCTCACCGACAAGACAGGGACTATTCTTTGTACGGCGGCTTAAAATCTGAATCATTCGCTCAATTTCCTGGCTTCTTCCAACAATCGGATCTAACTTCCCTTCTTTTACCCTCTCTGTCAGATCCACACAATATGCTGCGACCATAGAATTCTTTTTTTTCGCCTTCTTTGGTGCAGTAAGTGACTGGAATTCTTTCTGTGCTCTCGTTGAATCTACCCCTGTCGCAACTAAAACATCTACATAAATTTTCTTTAGATTAATATTCATGCCTTTCATCAAACGAAGCGCAATACAATCTTTTTCTTTGATGATCGCAAGTAAAATATGTTCTGTCCCTATCTGCTGTGCATGCATGCGAATTGCTTCTTCTTCGCTTGTCAAAAGAACATGTTCTGCTTTAGGACTGTATCCGAGAAACGTCTGATTCGCATTATCTCCTAATGCTGCTGATTCTCCCAATACTGCCTCTAAAAAATTCTCATAGTTAAGACCATTCTCATAAAGTACTCGTCCAGAAAGAGAATCTGGCTGTGCTAAAAGTCCCAGAATAAGATGTTCGGTTCCTATATATTTCTGGTGGCATGAAGCTGCATCTTGCGCTGCTTTCTCCAATGCCTGGGAAGCATAGTTATTATATTCTGTTCTCATTCCTATCCTCGCTTTCTATTCTTCCTCTTCTATCATAAGAAATGTGTCATACATTTCCTCTACTAACTGTTTCATCTCATCTTTTGTAATCTCTTTGCAGATTGCCTGTGCTACAATCATCTGCATGTATCCATTCACCTTCATCATCTCTTCTGATTTGTCACTAATCTGTACAGAAATGACTGCTCCCTTTCTTCGATCAAGCTTCAGATAGCCTTCTTGGCGCAGCATGGCGTATGCCTTATTCACCGTATGCATATTCACACCAAGTTCTCCTGCTAAGCCACGCACAGAAGGAAGGGAATCCCCCTCATGGAGCTGTTCCTGCGCGATCTGCATGACAATCTGATTGCGAAGCTGTATGTAGATTGCCTCCGGGCTGTTAAAATCAAGTTTTATTCTCATATTTATCATCCCATTCTTTTAAGATATCTTCTGTGTTATATAGACTATATCATATAGCGCAAAAAATCAAGTCCATAAACAAAAAAACGTACAAAATGTATCCTTATCTGACAGTAAAATACATCTTATACGTTTTCTCTCTTTTGATTTTTTAAACATGCTTTAAAATGTATAAAAAAATACTCTAGAGCGTGTTTGAAAAATGCTTTCTGCAAGATGTGCGTTACAATTTGTGGAAAATTCGCCTGAATGAGGGCGGCGTAGTGGGCTACGTCAACTGAATGAAGGCAAAATTTCCCGCAAATTGGGGCGTGCAGATTGCAGGAATGATTTTTCAAACACGCTCTAATACTTATCTGCGAGAAGCTGGCAATATAGAATCTCCAACGCTTCTTTTACTGCGCTGTGACGAACCCCCTGACGATTCCCGCCGTAAAAACAGCGCTTCACTATCGTACGTCCCTTTACACAACATCCAATATAAACCAGCCCTACCGGTTTTTCTTCTGTTCCCCCTCCTGGACCTGCAACTCCTGTTGTAACAACAGAGGCATCCGCTCCCGCTGCTCTTACTGCACCTTCAGCCATCTCTGCCGCTGTCTGTCTTGAGACAGCACCATATTTCTCAAGAGTCTCCTTTTTTACACCAAGCAGCCTATGCTTAGCTTCATTAGAGTAAGTAACATAACTTTCCTTAAAAACTTCTGAAATTCCGTCGGCATTTACAAGCGTGCCTGCTACAAGACCGCCTGTGCAGGATTCGGCAGCAGTTACTGTCATCTTCCTGTGAATCAAAATCCGTGTAATTTTCTTTTCAATTGGTTCTTCTGCCATAATCCGATCGGAACTCATTATTTTTCATTGCCTCCCTCTTTTAACACATCAATGTTCTTTGCAAGATAATCTACTAAAGAAACAATCGTAAGAATTAATGCAATATATATAAGAATCTGCTCAGCGATATGTATTCCTCCAGCATATGCAGGGAAGTTTTCTCCGAGATTAAGCATCAGTAAAATAATTGCAAACATCTGGAAATTTGTTTTGAACTTGCCCCAATAACTTGCTGCAATAACAACACCGCTATCGCTGGCTACTAAACGGAATCCACTAATAACAAACTCTCTTGCAATAATAACAATAACAATCCATGCAGCGATCTTATTCTGTGCTACAAGACAGATAAACGCAGAAGAAACAAGCATTTTATCTGCAAGTGGATCCATAAACTTTCCGAAATTTGTTACAAGATTATACTTTCTTGCAATATGTCCATCTAAAAAGTCTGTAATACTAGCTGCACAGAACAGTACTGTAGCGATCCATTTAGAACCTGCAACGAAATCTGTTAACAGGAAAAATACAAAAAATGGAATCATAATGATTCTTACAATTGTAAGCTTATTCGGTAAATTCATCGGCATAAATAACATCTCCCATCAAATCATATTCATTTGCTCCCGTAATGCGAACAGGAACGATATCACCGGAAATCAATTCTTCCTCCGCCCGGACAAATACATTTCCGTCTACCTTCGGCGCATCCATATAAGTTCTTCCAATATAGATATCGTCTTCATATAAGTAACCCTCTATTAAAACGGACATTTCATCATCAATTCGACTTGCAGCTTTATCAGCAGAAATCTCCTGCTGTAATGCCATAATCTCATCCCGGCGGCTTTCCTTTACTTCTTCTGTAATCTGACCGTCCATCTCTGCAGCTTTTGTTCCTTCTTCTGCTGAGTATGGGAATACACCAAGTCGGTCAAATTCCATACTGTCTACAAAGTCCACCATATTTTTGAATTCTTCTTCGGTCTCACCAGGAAAACCAGTAATTAAAGTTGTACGAAGAACAATGTCCGGTATTTCTTTCCTTAACTTCTCTACAAGAGAAACTAATTCTGCTCTATTGGTGCGGCGGCCCATACGCTTTAATATCGTATCCTCACTATGCTGAATTGGAATATCAAGATAATGACAAATCTTCTTCTCTTTCTTCATTACAGCAATCAATTCATCCGTAATTTCTTCCGGATAACAGTACAAAATACGAATCCATTCAATTCCTTCGATTTCACAAAGTTTTGTTAAAAGTTCTGGCAGTGCCTTTCTTCCATAACAGTCCATACCATAAACCGTTGTTTCCTGGGCAATAAGAATTAATTCCTTTACCCCGCCCTCAGCAAGCTTTCTTGCTTCCTCTAACAGATCTTCCATTGGGAAACTACGATAATGTCCCCGAATATATGGAATGATACAGTATGTACAGCGCTTATTACATCCTTCTGCAATTTTTAAATAAGCAGTATATCCACCAGTTGTTACTACACGTTTATCTGCTAAGGAAGCAGGAAGCAAATCAATAGAAGGACAACAGTTTACAAAGGACTTCTCCTTGGGTTCTTCTACTGCAGCTTCTTTCTGTGATGCCTCTGCCTCAGCAAGAATCTCATCAAGAATCGGAACAATCTCTGTATATCCCGTTGTTCCAATTACTGCATCCACTTCTGGAATCTCCTGCTGAATCTCATCCTGATACCGCTGTGCCATACATCCTGTTACAATAAGTGCCTTAAGTCTGCCCTTTTTCTTCCATTCTGCCATCTCGAGAATCGTTTCTACACTCTCTTCTTTCGCATCATGAATAAAACAACAAGTATTTACTACAATCGCATCTGCCTCGGACTCTTCCTGTGCCACACGGTATCCCGCTTCATTTAAAAGTCCAAGCATCTTTTCACTATCTACGAGGTTCTTGTCGCATCCTAGTGATACAAATAATACATTTTTCATCGGTTATTCATCCTTAACGCTGCTTCTACGCAGTTATTCATTAACATGGCGATTGTCATCGGGCCTACTCCTCCTGGAACAGGAGTAATCGCAGAAACTTTATCTACTACCTTATCATAATCAACATCACCACAAAGTTTATTCTCTTCATTTCTGTGGATTCCTACATCAATTACGACAGCCCCATCTTTTACATAGCTGTCATCAAAGAATTTTGGCTTTCCAATCGCAGCTACTAAAATATCTGCTCTCTGGCATACTTCTTTTAAATTTTTTGTATGAGAATGGCAGATTGTTACCGTTCCATTCTCTCTTAAAAGAAGCATGGACATCGGTTTACCAACGATATTGCTGCGCCCAACAACAACGCAGTCTTTTCCATCAATAGAGATGCCGGAACGTTTTAATAACTGGATAATTCCTGCTGGAGTACAAGATACAAAGCCTGGCTCTCCTGTAGATAAAGCACCTACACTCTGTGGATGGAATCCATCAACATCCTTTGCTGGAGAGATTGCCTGAATAATCTCTTTCTCGTCCATATGTGCAGGCACTGGAAGCTGTACAAGAATACCATTCACATGATCATCCTTATTCAGACGGCTAATTAAACTAAGCAGTTCTTCCTGTGTTGTCTCTTCTGGAAGCTCATAAGCCTGTGACTCAATTCCAATATACGCACATGCTTTCTTTTTATTATTCACATATACGCTTGATGCAGGATCACTTCCTACCTGAATTACAGCTAAACATACAGAAATGCCTTCTTCTTTTAACAGCTTTACCTGTTCTTTTAATTCCTCTTTAATATCGGAAGATATCTTTTTTCCATCAATTCTTAAAGACATAGTATCTCCTCTTTTCTTCATTTATTATGTATTTATACATAGATATTGTACCTATTTAAAATCAAAAAGTAAACACATTAACGATATTTATCTTCACTTTAAATAGCCACAAGATATTTAATAATACAACAAATTTTTCATTTCGTAAAGTCCTGCCGCCAGTTCTTTACAAATTCTTTGCAATTTTTATAAATATTCCTCAAAATAGGATTCTAACTGTTCTGAAGACATTAATACTTTCCGCGGCTTTGTTCCTTCTTCCGGACCCACGATTCCTGCATCCGAAAGCTGATCCACTATTCTTGCTGCTCGATTAAATCCGATCTTAAACATTCTCTGCAGCATTCCAATGGAAGCCTTGTCTTTTTCAATAACAAAGCGGGCTGCTGCTTCAAAATATTCATCTCTTTCCTGAGAAACCGTACTGCTCTTTAATTTATTTTCAATTTTTTCAGTTACTTCTGTATCGTATACTGCCACATCTTCATTTTCTTTTAAAAATGTAACCACATCGCTAATCTCATTATCGGAAATAAAAGCCCCCTGCACACGCACCGGTTTAGAATATCCTGCCGGATAAAAGAGCATATCTCCCTTACCAAGAAGCTTTTCGGCTCCATTCATATCAATAATTGTACGGCTATCTACACCAGAAGAAACAGAGAATGCAATTCTTGATGGTACATTTGCCTTAATAAGCCCCGTGATAACATTAACCGATGGACGCTGTGTTGCAATAACCAGATGAATTCCTGCTGCTCTTGCAAGCTGTGATAATCTTACAATAGCATCTTCTACTTCTCCAGGAGCCACCATCATAAGATCTGCAAGCTCATCGATAATAATGACAATCTGTGGCATTTTTTTTATAGTTTCTGGATCAATCTCTCCAGATTTCTGAAGTTCCCTTACTTTTTTATTGTAACCTTCAATATTACGAACACCAGTTTCTGTAAACTTCTTATAACGATTTGTCATTTCTGCTACAGCCCAGTTTAATGCTCCTGATGCCTTTTTCGGATCAGTAACAACTGGAATAAGCAGATGTGGGATTCCATTGTAAATACTTAATTCTACCATCTTAGGATCAATCATGATAAGCTTGACTTCTTCCGGTGCTGCCTTATATAAAATACTCATAATCAAAGTATTGATACACACTGACTTACCAGATCCTGTCGCTCCTGCAATTAATAAATGTGGCATCTTGGCAAGATCTGTTACTACGGTCTTTCCTCCAATATCTTTTCCAACTGCAAAAGCCAATTTGGATTTAAATGTTTTAAATGTCTGACTTTCTATCAAATCCCTAAAATGTACGGTCTGATTATGTTTATTCGGAATCTCAATTCCAATTGCTGCCTTTCCCGGAATCGGTGCCTCGATTCGGATATCAGATGCTGCAAGATTCAGCTTAATATCGTCTGTCAGAGAAAGAATCTTACTTACCTTTGTTCCCTGTTCCGGGAACATCTCATATCTCGTAACAGAAGGGCCACAGCTTATATCTGTAATTGTCACATTCACTCCAAAACTTTTTAATGTCTCATACAGTTTCTGCGCTGTTTCCTGTAAATACTGCTGCTGGCCAGAGGAGTGTCCCTGTTCTTCTTTTATAAGAAGACTTGCGGGAGGAAACAGGTAATCTTTTCCTTCTGCTTTCTTTCTATCTGGAACTACTTCTTTGCTTTCTACAGATGATACTTCCTGAGCTGTTTCTTTCTTAATGGTATCTTGCCTTGCCATTTGCTTTTCTTGAATGGCAATATCCCTATCGTTAACTTCCGAAGCATTATCTTTTGCTTCTGTATCTCTTTGCTTTATCTCAGCCCCATTTTTCCAGATTCTGCTCTCCTCATTTTCTTCCTGTTTTTCCTTCATATCCTTTACTGCTTCTATCTCAGGGACTTCTTTCTGTTCAATCGCCTGATCAGCCGCATCCGGATAAACATTTTCTTCCGAAATGGCTTCTGCCTCAGATACAATACTTTCAGAAACTTCTTCTATCAAACTACCCAAATCTTCATTGATTCGGATTTCTTCTGGCAGTGAAGTATGGAATGATCCCTTTTCTTTATATGGTGGGGCATAGCTTTCTTCTTGCACTTCTAAAGTACTCTCTTGTGCCTGTTCTGAAATTAATGAGGTATTTTCCTCTGGGAATGTAAACGCACTGAAATCTAACTTACCTTTAAATGGTTCTGTCTTCCCATCCTCTTCTGTGAATGGATAAATCTGCGGATGAAGTTCCCTTACACAATCCTTTCTTTTCACCTCATCAGAGGAAGTAAACACCGGAACATTCACCTTTATATTTTTTATTGTTTTCTCTTGTTCTGCTGACGTAGATGACTGCTTTTTCGGGTTCTTTTTCTCCTTCTTTTCTTCTAGTTCTTTCACCTTTTCTTCGCACTGTTTTGCTCTTTTCTTATCCGAAGTCTTCTTATAGCCACTCTTCATCTTCAAAAATGAAGTCGCCTTATCTGAAGATTCCTCTTCCTCTTCTAAATTGATCAATCTGTCTTCTGCTGCTGCCGCTTCTCTTTCTAAACGCCGTTTCTCGGCAGACTTTTCCCACTCTTCTTTTGAAGCCCGCACATTCTTAACCATCTTTTTAAAGAAAGAAACAAAAGATCTTTGTGTCAGCAAAATACATGCGAGCAAAAATACACAGATAAGAACAACCATCGCTCCTGCTGTTCCAAATCCCTCTCTTAATAAAAGCGCAACTCCGCCCCCGATAATTCCTCCTGTTGCATGATTATTAATCGCCACAGAAAATAAATCATGCACTGTCACTGTCGTATCTTTATATAATAACTGCGATACGGCCGATACTTCCATCAAAATGACAAATCCTGCACCACACTTCTTCATTGCCAACGTACTGTAATCATTGGCAACCAAAATTGTTATACCAAGGAAGAAAAATACTGGCATAACAAACTGGGCACAGCCAAAAATACCAAAAAAGAAGCTGGCCAGCCATTTTCCGATCAATCCACAATGTCCAAAATTACTAAACATCATAAGAACGACCAGACCAAAAGCAACAACCAACGTAATCTCACTGCTCATCGGAATTCCTTCTGCCTTTTGGGATGCGTTTTTTCTGGTTCCCGAAGTATGATTTTTCGCTGTAGTTTTTCTGGTCACATTATTCTTTGTTGTGACTTTCTTTGTTGTTTTTCGTTTTATCTTATTCTCGTTTGTTTTATTACTTGCCATACATAACACCTTTATTTTCTAAGTTTGATATCTTTATCATCATATCACAAATACCGTCAGAAAAAAAGATGCGTTCTTAAAATAAATAACACATTTTTTCTTCTATCATTTTTTCTCCTGTCTTTTCTTCCTGCTTCTTTCAATCTCCTGATGCAGCCAGAAAAGCGCTTCAGAAACACCACCAACTTCATCAATAATTCCTTCTTCCACCGCCATTTTTCCTACAAGAATTGTTCCTAAATCTTTTACCATCATCCCCTGACGTATCATCATTCTTTCCAGTCTGCTTTTCGCAACTCCTGTATGTGCTTCTACAAATGTAACAATCCTATCCTGTATCAGCCGAAAGTATTCAAATGTCTGCGGCGCACCAATAATCGTACCATTCAGTCGTACTGGATGCAGAATCATCGTTGCCGTCGGTGCAATAAATGTTCGATCTGCCGCTACTGAAAGAGGTACTCCAATAGAATGACTATCTCCAATCACAAGAGAAACCGTCGGTTTTTTGATAGATGCAATCATTTCTGCTGCCGCAAGGCCACAGGAACAATCGCCTCCCACCGTATTAATCAGGAGAAATAATCCATCTATCTCCTGATTATCCTGTACTTGGGTAAGAAGCGGTAATAAATGTTCATATTTTGTCGTCTTTATTCTGTCTGATGATAAATGATGCCCTTCTATCTCACCGATAACAGATAAAAATAAAATATGATGCCCCGTCCCGTTATTCTCCAGTAATACTTCTCCAAGTTCTAGTAAACTTTCTAATTGCGTATTCATGAGCATCCTCCTTTATATTTTCATGTGCTTCCGAAATCTTTTACACCTGGAGCATGTTTCAAACACGCTCTAATCTTATAAAACGATTTTTCCGAAAGCAGCTTTCCCTTTAGCATGCTCATTTTGAAAGAAAAAACACCTAAGAATTATATCCTTTTTTTAATAATTCCTGGGTGTTTTATCTATTTTTAATCCTGTGTGAAAATATTCTTTAGAGCGTGTTTGAAAAATGCTCTAGACTTCCGTTTGTCTCTAAAGCTTTTATTCCTTTAGAATAAATCTCCTGCAGCTTTTCATCTTTTTGCATAAAAAGCCGATGTTCATTTTGAAAACGATGGCTTGTTTTAAGAACCTTCCAACTTTTAAATGTTTCTTTGTGCTGCTTATAATATTCCTTATCTGCAACGAGTATCTGTGTATTACCAGCCTCAATATCTGAAAGTGCTTCTCTTACAGACAAAAATGGAACTGCCCGCCCCTTATAACGATTTGCAAGATATTTCGCAAATACTTCCTCTTCTGTATCGGCAGGTGCTGCAATACTGTTATCTTTTATTTGTTTTAAAGTCGAAATGTTAGAACTTTTTGGCGCTAAAACACAAATATTAGATGTGTAGAATGACTTACTTGCCAAAATATTCTTACCTGAGGATGCATTTGTCGCTCCGATAAAGCCATCTATAGACTTCTTAGAAAGATTTTCATTATAAGAAGATGCATCTACAGGAACAAATTTATAAGTAAATGGTTCTTCTTTTGCCATTGCTGCAACAAAATCTGCATAGTATCCTTTTGGCAGTCCATCTTCTTCGTAATAATATGGTGCATTATCATCTACCACGCCGATATAATAATCTACCTTTGTCTCTGCCTCTTGCTTAGTGCCCCCTAATGTGCATCCTGTCAGAAGAAATAAGAATACTAACAGCATGATACTAACAGGTATCCTCTTCTTTTTTCGCATGGTGTTCCTCCCTGTCTGCTTTCCGATTTACAATCCTAACTCTCTACGATAAATTGCGATGCGGTTTTCAATTTCCTGCAATTCCTGCTCAATTTCCCTGATTCGTGCCTTACCTTTTTCCATATCAATTGCTGTTTCCTTCACAACTTTTGTAATGTAACGGGGAAGATTAAGATTATATTCATTTTTTTCTATCTCATCCCTCTCTACACAGGCACACAATCCAGGAATTGTCTTTCTCTCACTCCAAAGCTGATCTATAGTATCTATCTGTTCCTTATCAAGACTTTCTATCTCCGAGCAGTCAAAAAACAAGATATCTTTTCGTTCTCGATTCATCTGGAAAAATAAAATTGCCTCGGCCTGCCCTATAGAGTGAAATATGGAATCCGGAAGCAGCATTATTGTATCAAGACAATTCAATTCTTCCACAAGATACTTACGAATCTGCGCTTCTCTTCCTTCCCGGTAAAGCATCGCACCAGGAAAAACTGCCGCCAAAAATCCATTCTCTTTTAAACAAGAAATTGCTGTCAGTAAAAATGGAAATTCCCCCTTCGTTCCAGCATAAAACTGTTCTTTTCCAAGAGAAAGTTTTGGTGAAGCTATATATTCTCCTGCTTCTACACCTTCTGGCATAAAAATAAGGATATTATCTGCTCCATCTGGCAGATCTCTGATTGCTCTCCAGTCCTTTTTCATGAAAAGATGTAGGGAATCTAATGGAATTCCTCTCATATAACATACAATCGTAAAAATATCAATATATTCCTGTTCCTTTGTATAGCCATAAATCTCTATATTTTTTTCTGTACTTATAATGGAAGATGCCAAAATACCATACTGAAATTCTGGAAATAAAACTTTACATTTTCCTTTTTTCTTATGAAATCGCCTGCAAAAAAACTTATGATATAGTTCGCTTAGTTCTTCCGATATATAGGTATCTTTTTTTAACTTTGCAAATTCTGCGATCAGCAAAACAAATAGTTTTGGATACTGCCTGAGTAATTCTTCTTTACAATCCCAGCCATCAATTTTTTTTAGAAATTTACGAAAAAATCTTGCATAACTTTTTTGTTTTTCTAAAGAATGTACTCTTTCAAGGCTTTTATAAAATGAAAATTCTGTAAGTTGAAAATCTTTATTCAAAAGATGTAAAAAAGAGGAAGCGGATTCCATAAATTTTAAAAAGGAAGCTACCTGAAGCTTTCCACGTATTGCCATCTTCACTAATTCACCCGGCTTATAAACCTCTTCTAGTGAGTCACCATGTTTTAAACAAAGATACTGATAAAATAAGAGGAACACACAACTATCTCTGTATTCCTCAAATGTCAGACCCGGATGACTCTCACTTAAAATTGACAAAAATTCATATTGTAACTGTTTTTCGTCCATCCGTTTCCCCTTTTATAATTTTTCTAAATGGTGCATCATTTCTTCTGTCAGAACTGCCTCTTCTAAACGCATCTTTTCCATAAGAAGTACTTTTTTCCGCTTCTGATAATAGTACAGCTTACCAATTGACATCTGCGTTGATAAATTCGGACACTCAATCATCAATTGACGAATCATGTGTACAGATAATACCTTAACTGAAGAGTTTCCCTGAATGGCAATCATCCGTTGCCTTTTTATCTCTGGATGTTCATTAAAATACCATGCAAAGTAGTAGGGATCCATTATCCCATTCTGAAATTCTATCGAAACAAAATTGGATGGGATAATCTTGCCCTCATGCTGTTTCTCCAGTACGGCAGCACGATGGAAGGAGGTCAGTCCGATTACGATGCTATGCTCTTTTGCCAGATTTAAATTCTTCACCTTTTTTTTATCAACCAAAGCCGTAGGAACTTCATAATCCCACACTCCATTTTCCTCGTCAATTAACTGACTGATCGTAAGAATGGGATACTCTGCTCCCTCACTTAATATCTTTGGCTTTATCCTATTCAGTACAACACCATGCGTAATCTGGCTGATTTGTTCTAAAAGGAACTCCAACCTCACTGCCCCCTCGTAAAAATAATTTATTTGATAATCTCGCGAAGTGCCAGATTAATTCTTCCCATCTTATCAATTTCAAGAACTTTTACTTTTACTTTATCACCGATATTAACAACATCTTCTACTTTCTCTACTCTTTCTTTAGAAAGTTTAGAAATGTGAATCAGGCCATCCTTATTTGGAGCCAACTGTACAAATGCACCGAAGTTCATAATACGAACAACTTCTCCCTCATAAATCTTGCCTGCTTCTACAGGTTCTACGATAAGACGAATGATTTCCATTGCTCTGTCGATCATTACCTGATCTACACCACAGATATCTACTCTTCCCTCATCATTAATATCAATCTTAACGCCTGTCTCATCAATGATTGCGTTGATTGTCTTTCCCTGTTTTCCGATAATCTCGCTGATCTTATCTGGATCCACATGCATCTGCATAATCTTTGGAGCATATTCTCCAACGTGGTCTCTCGGTGTAGAGATTACTGGTTCCATAACATCAGTAAGGATATGTTCACGAGCTTCTTTTGTACGAGAAATTGCCTCACGGATAATATCTGGTGTTAAACCGTGAATCTTGATATCCATCTGAATTGCTGTAATACCATCATGTGTACCGGCAACCTTAAAGTCCATGTCTCCGAAGAAATCCTCAAGGCCCTGAATATCTGTTAATACGATGTAATCATCATCGCTTTCTCCTGTTACAAGACCTGTAGAAATACCTGCAACTGGTTTCTTAATAGGTACACCTGCTGCCATTAAAGATAAAGTAGATGCACAGATACTTGCCTGAGAAGTAGAACCGTTAGATTCTAATGTTTCAGAAACAGTACGAATTGCATATGGGAACTCGTCCTCACTTGGAAGTACTGGAACTAAAGCTCTCTCTGCTAATGCCCCATGACCGATCTCACGACGTCCCGGGCCACGGCTAGGCTTTGTCTCACCTACGGAGTAGCTTGGGAAATTGTAGTGATGCATATATCTCTTAGAAGTTACATTTGCATCAAGGCCATCAATCTTCTGTGCTTCAGATAATGGAGCTAAAGTTGTAATTGTCATGATCTGAGTCTGTCCACGAGTAAACATACCTGAACCATGTACTCTAGGTAAAAGATCAATCTCTGCAGCTAATGGACGAATCTCGTTAATAGCACGGCCATCTGGACGCTTATGGTCTTTTAAGATCATCTTACGAACCGTCTTTTTCTGGAACTTGTATACTGCATCATCAATTAATGGAAGCCAGTCTTCGTGTTCTTCTGCGTAACGTTCTTCTAACTTCTCTTTAATCTGACGGATATTCTCCTCACGAACCTGCTTTACATCTGTAAATACTGCCTCTTCCATAGCTTCTGGAGTGATGAAATCTACCATATCATTCCATAAATCTTCTGGAGTGTCTACATGTTCGTATTCATGTTTCTCTTTTCCGCATTCTTCTACGATACGATCGATAAACTTAATTACTTCCTTATTTACTTCATGTGCCTTGAAGATAGCTTCAATCATCTTATCTTCTGGAACTTCATTCGCACCAGCTTCAATCATGATTACTTTCTCTGCTGTAGAAGCAACTGTAAGTGCAAGATCAGAAACTAACTGCTGGTCTGCTGTAGGGTTTACGATAAATTCTCCATCAATAAGACCGATTCTTGTTCCGGCGATAGGACCATCAAATGGAATATCAGAAATAGATGTTGCAACAGAAGCGCCAAGCATTGCTGTTACTTCTGGAGAACAATCAGGGTCTACTGCCATAACTAAGTTATTCAGAGTTACATCATTTCTGTAATCTTTAGGGAATAATGGACGCATTGGACGGTCAATAACACGGGATGTAAGAACTGCATGTTCAGATGCCTTACCCTCTCTCTTATTAAATCCTCCAGGAATCTTACCTACTGCGTACATCTTCTCCTCAAATTCAACACTAAGAGGGAAGAAATCAATTCCTTCTCTTGGCTTCTCTGAAGCTGTTGCTGTGGATAAAACCACTGTATCACCATAGCGCATAAGTGCGGCACCATTGGCCTGCGCTGCCACTTTTCCGATTTCAACTGTCAGTGTTCTTCCTGCCAGTTCCATAGAAAACTGTTTTACCATTACTTAAACCTCCTGAAAAAATATATTTATCTAATGAGGGAAGGTTTCCGAAACCACTGAAAAAAGCACTGTTTCCTCCAATGCTCTTTTCAGAAGTCTCGGGCACATCCTTCCCATAGTCATAAATTATGACCTAATCTTTACTATTCTATCACAGGATAAAAAAAACTGCAATAGTTGAGGTTACTATTTAATTCATTAAGAGGCAGACGCCCGGGAAGAGAACCGATACCCTATATTTGTGACTTTAGTCGCTACGAGAAATCGTCTTCTATGAAAAGGCCGACATTAAAAGTTATTGATTTTGACTCAGTTGTACAAAACACAAAGTCGTCAAAATCAATAACTTTTCATGTCGGCCTTTTCTAACATTTTACTACAGTCTCATAGCTCCGAGGCCACAAATATAGGCTATCGGTTCTCTTCTCAGGCTGTCTTTGGCTAGATTTTGTTTGAATTAAGATAGTGGTTGCAAGAATTTGGGGGAGCGGGCAGAAGTTTTCTGCTTGCTCTGAAAATATTGTAGATAGATATTTTTTATCCCAGTTTGATTCGTTTATCTTTTATTGTAAGCTGCTAAAAGATTATTCCTAAACTATTATTACTGATTGGATACTACACTGGATTTCAAGTAAATTTGGTGCAATTATTATATTATTTTCCGCAATATTTATAAAATCAAATTTTAAATGCCGATTTCTTCATTTTACTATTACATATAGGCAGGTCAAATCATATTCCCTATTCCCAGTCATTCTCGAGTAAGCAGAAGACATCAGCTTCTGTCCCCAAATCTCCTCCCCCTGTTTAATTCATCTTCTCCAGCCACAGCACAGAAGCCATTGCTCCCAATAAGGCATATTTGTGGTCTCGGAGCAAATGTTGGATGCGAGCGCATAAAGCGAACATTCAACACGCCGCGACTAAAATCACAAATATGCCTTATTGGGAGCAATGGCTTCGTCTATTGTTTCTTAATGAATTAAATAGTAATTATGTAAGATGTTTCGGTGTTCCTGCCTGTGCGTAAATGGATATTTTTTCGCGTTCTCTCTTACGAATTCTTTCTGCACATTCCTTAATCTTATGGCAGATCCACATATAAGCAGTTGTTCCTTCTCTGTAGTCAGCTTCTGCATACATATTAATTCGTCCGTCCACCCTCATCTGTTCCACCTGCCGCATGGCTTCCATATCTCCATGTGGATAGATGGCAAAGGTGGCACCCTGATTTTTATTGACAAGAGAAAAGGCTGGAATATCACTTGGTCCGTCTGCGACATAAATCATGTTACGAAAAGGAACTCTTCTAAGCTCTTCTGGCATCTTCGTATTTACTTCAACTCCTTCATGGCGGTTAACTCCTTTATTGATTTCAAACAAAGCTCTCGTTTTACTGGTATTATCAATCGTATATCCAATCTCACTTATGATTTTTTCTCCATTTTCTATCTCTTCTTCTATCAATTCGCAGCCCCAGATTCCTTTTACATACTGTACAACTACAGAGCCTTTTATCACCTGGCTGAGTCCGGTACTTACGATATAATGTTCTACTTTAATATCATATTCCTGATAAATAGAATCTTCTTCAATTAACTTTCTCGTCTCTTCAAAAATTTCGGGAACCCCTTCATAAAAATGAAGATTCTTTCCAAAATCATAAAGCATCGCATTATTCAGTCCTTTAAAGATTCCCTTTTTGGCATAATGAATAAAATGATTGAGATAAATCGTATCAGGATTCACTCGAACCCCCTGCTCTACTCTGTATTTTTCCGGCAGAGAATTAACTTCTCTCCAAAATACAGAAGAATCCACTCCATAATGTTCAAAAATCGGTTCTTCCATATATCCATTAACTAAAGTCTTATCAAAATCCCAGACAACTGCGATAATATTTGCCATTCGGTTCTCCTTTCTGCTGAACTTGCTATAATTACTCTTCTAAAATATAGTATAGCACAAAATTCTGATTTGTGAGGCTGCAAAACAGACGAACTCCTGAAGCTAAATAAAGCATATTTGTGACTTTAGTCGCAACGGTTTGAATGTTCGCTTACAGCGCTCACATCCAAACCTTGCTCCGAGGCCACAAATATGCTTTATTTAGCTTCAGGAGTTCTGTGCGTTGACAGCTCAGAAAACCAGTTGGAGGATTTTGGGGATTCCCCGAAAGGCTGTGATTTTATGAGAAAATACAATGAATCTATAACAGTATATTAAAAAGATAATATTTAAATTCGATTTTTCAAAGTTTTTATAGCGGATGTTTATGTTTACTCCTGCATCAACAAATCAGTGAAAAAATTTGAGAAAGTGAATCAGAGTAATATCTTTTTATACCATGTTATAGAGAAGCAGATTTTTTTACAAATTCATAATATTCTGGAGAATCCCCAAATCTCTAACATGAATTCTGATTTTGTACCAGCATCCACAGTCAGCCAGCAAAGAGAGCCTATCCCCTATATTTGTGGCCTCGGAGCAAGGTTTGGATACGAGCGTGTGTAAGCGAGTATTCAAACCGCCGCGACTAAAGTCACAAATATAGGGAATAGGCTCTCTTTTCTGGCGTCTGTTTCACAGCCTTACAAATCAGAATTCAAAGTTTCATTCATACTGCCTGTTCTATATCCTGTTAAGTCCATTGTAACGTAAGTAAATCCATATTCTTTGAAAGATTTCGTAATCAGATTTCGGTTGGTTTCTTCCACTAATTTCGGAAATTCTTCTGGCAAGATTTCGATTCGTGCGATTGTTCCGTGGATTCTTACTCGCACCTGATGGAATCCCATATCGAGGAGTAACTGTTCTGCCTTGTCTACCATTATTAATTTTTCTTCGGAAATAGTTTCTCCATATACAAAACGCGAGGAAAGGCAGGCAAATGATTGTTTGTTCCAAGTTGGCAGTCCTAAATCTTTTGAGAGGGCACGAATATCATCTTTATTCAATTTGCTGGCTCTTAATGGACTTTTAATCCCTAATTCTGCGACTGCCTGTAAGCCTGGTCTGTAATCGCCGTTATCATCAAGGTTAGAACCTTCTGCGATTGCCACTACATGCTCCTCTTTTGCTATTTTCCATATTTTTTCGAAGAGTTCTTTTTTGCAGAGATAGCAGCGATTCTTTGGATTATGTCGGAAGCCTTCAATGTCTAATTCTTCGGATTCTACGACTAAATGACGGATACCTTCTTTTTCACAGAAAGCTTTTGCTTCTTTTAATTCTCGTTCTGGAAAAGAACAGGATTTTGCGGTAACTGCAATACATTTTTCTCCTAATGTATCATGTGCAACTTTCAGTAAAAATGTAGAGTCTACTCCTCCGGAGAAAGCTACCGCAACACTACCGAGTTCTTTTAAATAATTCTCTAAATCTTCTTTCTTTTTATTCTGTTCTACTGATGCCATAATAAAATCCTCCAAATGTTATATTGTCTGCATAGTACAATTTTATTCCTACTTTGTCAATAGGTTTATATGTTGTTATGGATTCTATTTTTCACTTCCTGTAACGGAATATTATTCATGACATCCTCTTACTACTTTCTATGTATGAAAAATAGTGCTATAATTTAAGAAAATCTTTATTTTTCAGCATAGATCATATAGTAAATCTGCCAAAATAAATTTTTAATCTGGCTCTCACTTGATTCTAACTGTGAAATTATTAAAAGATTTTTAAACCTATTATAAAACCAGAACTAAAAAGGAGATTTTGACATGGATTACAGACGTTTTAAAGATACCATTTATCTCCGCCTTGACCCCGGCGAAGAAATTATAGAACAGATTGAAAAAGTAGCGAAAAAAGAAAATATTCAGCTCGCACAGATTAACGGATTAGGAGCACTTAATGACTTTACTACCGGTGTTTTTGACACGGTAGAAAAAAAGTTTCACCCTATTCACTTCGAGGGAGCTTATGAAATTGTTTCCTTGACAGGAACTGTCACAAGACAGGACGGCGAAGTATATCTTCATCTTCATATGGCTGCCGGGGACAAAGATGGACATGTGTTTGGTGGGCATTTAAGTATGGCCTATGTCAGTGCTACAGCTGAAATCCAGATTCAGATTAGCGATGGAGTAATTGACAGAAAATACGATAAAAAAATCGGCCTCAATTTGTTCGATTTTACTATTTAATTCATTAGACAAAGCCATTGTCCCGAATAAGACATATTTATGATTTATTCAGGACAATGGCTTTGTCTGTAGCCTATTAAACCAAACTTTATTCTTATATATGTTTTGTGTGTTATTGTTTATTCGTGTGTGTTAACTTATGTGGTTTTAATGTGTGTTGTTGTTTATTTATATTTCTTTATGTTTACGTTCGTATTATTCGCCAAAAACAGCTTTGTAATCAGCCTGGAATTTTACAATACCCTGATCTGTTAATGGATGTTTTGTCATCTGCTCAATTACAGAGTAAGGAACTGTTGCAATATCAGCACCAGCTAAAGCACAGTCTGTTACATGGATAGGATTTCTTACAGAAGCTGCGATGATTTCTGTATCGTATGCATAAATGTCAAAGATCTCAGCAATCTGTCTGATTAAATCAATTCCTGGCTGGCTGATATCATCTAATCTTCCGAGGAATGGAGAAACATATGTAGCACCTGCGTTAGCAGCAAGGATTGCCTGGTTTGCAGAGAAGATTAATGTAACATTTGTCTTAATCCCTTCTTTAGAAAGAACTTTTACAGCCTTTAATCCTTCTACTGTCATAGGAATTTTAACAACCATGTTTGGATGGATAGAAGCGATTTCACGGCCTTCTTTGATCATGCCTTCTGCGTCTGTTGTCGTAGCTTTCACTTCGCCACTGATTGGTCCATCTACGATAGAAGTGATTTCTTTAATTACTTCTGTAAAGTCTCTTCCCTCTTTTGCAATTAAGGATGGATTTGTTGTTACACCACAGATTACTCCAAGATCATTAGCCTTTTTAATGTCTGCTACATTAGCAGTATCCACAAAAAATTTCATTTGTTTAACCTCCATTTGTTTTTGCTTTGTTTGATGATATGAATATAACACATTTTAAAAGGAAATGCAAGCTTAAAAGCAAGAAAAAATAAGTAAAAATAAGTAAACAAAGCTTTTTTCTTGTTTTTATCCTCGAATCTTAACTTTTTCTCTCTTTTCACTGGAATAATTTCACGATTCAGGGTATAATGAAACAACAATATATTGGGAGGAACCTACTATGATGCAATTAGAACGCCAGAAAAAGATTCTGGATTATCTGAATAAGAATAGAAAAGCAACTACAAAGGAATTAAGCCAGCTTCTTGATGTATCCACCACAACAATCCGTACTGACCTAAACCAGATGGATAGGGAAAATCTTATTACAAAAACACATGGCGGTGCCGTATATAATGATAGAAGCCTTGATAACATTGAATTAACGGGGAGAGCATATTTCTTTGATGAAAGGGCTTTGGAGAATCAAAAGGAAAAAGAAGCAATCGCAAATAAAGCGATAAAATTAATAAAAAATCATATGTGTATTTACTTAGATGCCAGCTCTACCTGCTACACACTTGGAATGAAGCTCTCTGGTTTTACCAAACTTACTGTCATTACAAATGGAATCAATCTTGCTATGGCATTAAAAGATATTCCCGGTATCACTGTTATTTTAACCGGAGGAATCGTAACTTCCGTATCCTCCTCTATCGAAGGATTACTCGGGGAAGATTTATTGAAAAAAATTCATACAGATATCGCATTTGTATCTGCCCGTGGTTTTTCTGTAGAAAATGGTCTCACTGACTTCAGTATCTATGAAGCGGACTTAAAACGAAGATGTGTAAAATCCTCTGCTAAGACCATTGCGTTAATCGATCATACGAAGTTTAACACAACTTCTATTTCTAGTTACGCATCATTAGATGACTTGAATATGGTCATTACTGACTTTGGCCTGTCAGAAAATACAAAAGATATTTATGAAAAAGCTGGAGTGAATCTGGTTATTGCCAAAGAAATGAACTAATCAAATAGGAATTTGCCGCAGGCAAAGAGACGCCCCCGAAGAGAATCTGGAGCGTCTATTTTCTCCTACAAATCAGAACTTTCATCAAACTCGTAATCATTTCCTGGAAGGATAATGTTTAAGAGAATCCCTGCGATGGCCGCAATGGATAATGCAGTAAGTGTGATAGATGTTCCTGCTACTGTGAAAGTTAATCCATCACCAAATCCAAGTCCACACACAAAGATAACACCTGTGATAATCAGATTTCTTGACTTTGTGAGGTCTACTTTATTCTCGACAACATTACGAACTCCGATAGCGGAAATCATACCGTAAAGCATAAAGCTGACACCACCAATAATGGCAGATGGCATCGTACTGATAATCGCAGATACCTTTGGAATAAAGCTGATGATAATTGCAAGGCAGGCTGCAATACGGATAACTAATGGATCATATACATGACTTAACTCTAATACACCAGTATTTTCCCCATAAGTTGTATTCGCAGGACCACCGATCAAACCAGCTAATGCAGTTGCTACACCATCTCCAAGAAGGGTTCTGTGAAGTCCCGGATCTGCTAAAAAGTTTTTATTTACTGTTGCAGAAATGGCAGACATATCTCCAACGTGTTCCATCATTGTTGCGATTGCTATTGGAGCCATAACAAGAATTGCCGTCACATCAAACTTACAAATCTGGAATGGAGGAAGTCCTACAAAACCAGAAGAAGCTACAGATGAGAAATTCAAAATGGCAGAACCATCTGGATTGGTAAAGCCGGCTGCATTCATAATCAGCGCAACGATATAAGAAATCACAACTCCCATAAGGATTGGGATAATTTTAAACATACCCTTGCCCCATATATTAAAGGCGATAATTACTGCCAATGCTACAAATGCTAAAAACCAGTTTGTTGAAGCATTGGAAATCGCAGAAGATGCGAGACTAAGACCAATACAGATGATAACCGGACCTGTTACAACTGGTGGTAAATATCTCATAACACGCTTAATACCAACTAAGCAGATAATAAGTGACATTACTACATATAAAAGACCAGCAACCACTACCCCACCACAGGCATAAGCAGCCTTTTCATTTGCACTCATTCCTGCATAAATTCCCGTATTCAAATGCGCTACTGTAGAAAATCCACCTAAGAACGCAAAAGAAGAACCGAGGAATGCCGGAACCTTCATTCTTGCACATACATGGAATAATAATGTTCCAAATCCTGCACAAAACAGTGTTACCGCTACCGTAAGTCCCCTTGTCGGATGTTCTCCACAGGCATCCATAAAATAACTATTGACCAGAATCGGTACTAAAATCGTAGCACCAAACATCGCGAACATATGCTGCACACCAAGAATCAGCATCTTCGGCAGGCCCAGCTTCTTCGCATCACGAATTACTTGATTTGATTCATTCATAAACTTTCCTTATCCTCTCTTGTTTTTCTCTGCTATTATACGGGGATAAGATAAGAAAAACAAGAGGGAATTTATTTCTCATTCTTTCCTAATGATTCTAATTCTTTCAGGATTTCTTTATCTTAAAATCAGCCGCTCAAACGATTGTGCAAATCTCACATCGTCCTCTTCTGTCCGTTTTCTCGGTCCCTTCAGATGATTTTTATGAGAACTTCTTCTCGCCTTCTTATTCAGATGCCGCTCCATCAACATCTGGTCAATATTGTCATTCGTGTACCACTTGCCTGACTGATGAATCGCATACGCACCCTTTCCAAGTGCCATCGCTGCCACTCCATAATCCTGCGAAACGACAATATCTCCCTTCTGACAGATGCTGATTAATTTATAATCCACTGCATCTGCCCCTTCTCCGACAACAATCACCTCACTGTACTCTGAGTACAAAACATGATTGGTATCACATAATAAGGTGACGGGAAGATTGTATTTCTTTGCTATTTTTTCTACTATGCCGATTACCGGACAGGCATCGGCATCTATGAATATATGCATGATAAAACTCTGTTGTTAAAATTTATAATCCTCTTTTTAATAAAGTATTGTACTTTTTATTTTGCCTGCAGCAATCAGAATTTAAAGCACCTGTTTTGCTGCACCATAAATTCCCGCATCGTTTCCGAGAGTTGCCAGTGTAATTTTTGTTTTCTGATTTCCATAGAATGCATGATCATAGAAATATTTTCTTACAGTCTCTAAAAGAATATCTCCTGCTTTTGACACACCCCCGCCAATGACGAATACAGCAGGGTCAACGGTTGCTGCTAAATTTACTAATGCCTGTCCAAGATATGCACCAAATTCTTCCGTAATTTCTAAAGCCGCTGCATCTCCTGCTTTTGCTGCATCAAATACTTCTTTTGCAGTGATTTCTTTTCCAGTTAAAATACTGTTTTTCGTATTTTTCTCAAAATATCTCTTAGCCAGACGGACAAGCCCGGTTGCAGAAGCATATTGTTCAAGGCATCCTTTTCTTCCGCATCCGCAAGCCTCTGTCTCATCATCTCTTACTGTGATATGTCCGATTTCTCCACCTGCTCCGTGAGCTCCGACTACCGCATGACCATCAATGATGATACCGCCGCCAACGCCAGTTCCAAGTGTTACCATGATCAAGTCTTTTTCTCCTTCTCCGGCACCCTTCCACATCTCACCAAGAGCTGCTACGTTGGCATCATTTCCAATAACACATGGGAAACCTGTGAGTTCTTCCAATTCTTTTTTGATTTCTTTTGCCATCCAGCCGACATTTGCGGCACGTTCAATGGCTCCGTTTTTATCTACAGGTGCCGGCACTCCTACTCCAATGCCACAGATTTCTTCGGCTTTAAGAAGTTTTTCAGCAATTTTTCCCTTAATTGCCTCTGCAACATCTGGCAGAATACGTTCTCCTTCGTTTTCTGTGTAAGTCTTAATCTCCCATTTATCAAGAAGTTCTCCTTCTACTGTGAAAAGACCAAGTTTTACAGTTGTTCCTCCAACATCCACTCCAAAACAATATTTCATCATGCTCCCCTTTCTTTTTCTACTTATTGCAATTATAAATTTATAATTGCAAATAAAATTCGTTTTTTATATAGTATCACGAATTCGCCCTGCTTGCTTCCATTATAATATTAATTACTGATACATTTCTATCATTCTTCAAACATGCTCTAGTAACCAATATTAATCATGAAGCGGCTGGATGATCTAACCGATATAATCGCCTCTGTCCTCAACCAGTTCGTACCCGGCAGAACGCACTCGGGCAGACAGACAGTTTTTACATTTAGCTGCCTCATCTCCCGTACATATCTTGTTATCATAAAGCTCATACTGCTTTCGATTTTCTACTGGAGAAAGATTTGGCATTACTACGTTCGCTCCTGCACTAAGACCTTTTTCTCTTCCTAATGGATCTAACGTTCCAAGTGCTGTTGTTGCCGGAAGTAATACTTTCGGTAATAACAATCGAAGTACCGATAATAATTTTAATGTTAAATCTACGCTTCCTGCTTCTTCTTTTGCAAACTTTGTATCATGATGTGGAATAAACGGGCCAATGCCAACCATCTGTGGTTGTAATTCCTGCAAAAAGACTAAATCTTCTGCCAAATGTTCCCATGTCTGTCCCGGGGACCCCACCATAAATCCGGCACCCACCTGATAGCCAAGTTCCTTTAAATCATAAAGGCATTGTTTGCGATTAGAAAGATGCATACTTTCTGGATGGAGCATGTGATAATGTGATGTATTGGCCGTTTCATGGCGGAGCAGATAGCGGTCTGCTCCCGCTTCCTTCCATGCTTTATATATTTCTTTTGATTTTTCTCCGACTGATAATGTAATCGCACAATCTGGATGTGCTTTCTTTATCTTTTTTACAATATCTGCAATCCGCTCTTGCGTATACCACGGGTCTTCCCCACCTTGTAATACAAAAGTACGAAAGCCTAACTTTTCACCATTTGCACAACATGCAAGAATCTCTTCTTCACTAAGGCGATATCGTTCTACATTACGATTATCTCTTCGTATTCCACAGTAATAGCAATTGTTTTTACAGTAATTTGTAAACTCAATCAGTCCTCTTGTAAATACTTTTGTTCCATAATACTGTTTGCGTACTTTGACAGCTTCCTCTTTTAAATATTCCATGACTTCAGAATTATTAAATAATGAAAATAATTCCAGACATTCTTCTTTCGTTAAGGAATGCGTCTCTACAAGTTTTTTTGAAATGTCCATTTCTTTTCCTCTAAATTACTAGTTCCACTTTATCATTAATAATACTCTGGCTCATCTGGCATAATAAGCGCTGCAACAATATAAAATAATACACCGGAACCTCCTGCTAATGTAAAAAGAACAACGAGCAGACGAAGGATTGTCGCATCAATTCCGAAAAATTCTGCAAAACCTCCACAAACACCACATATTTTTCTGTCTAAAGATGATTTATAAAGTTTTTTCCCCATAACTTATTACCTCTTTTTATTTCATTTTCTGTTTTATTTTTTTACTTTTTTCTTTTTTGTCTCTGTTATTACTTCTTTTTTTGTTTCTGTGTGGCTGTTGTTGCCTGTGAAGCATTTTCTTTTGACTTGGTCTCTTCTGTTATCTGCTCCGCATCTTTTTTTGGCTGTTTTTCTTTGGCTGCCTTTCGCTCTGCTTCTGCTTTTTTTGCTGCTGCCTCTGCATCCTGCGCTTCTTTTTGCTCTTTTAAGCTATCACTCCACTTTTTATTAAATGTCGTATAGGACATAGCTGGCAGTGTGATTGTTCCGTCTTTTCCCGGAATCTGGCGAACTTCTGCAATCTGTGTCTGTGCATGATCTGCAAGATAGTTCATCTGATAATCAGCAAGTTTATCCGCAATCAACAATGCCTGCCCTCTTGTAATACGCTGATTGGCTGTTTTGCAGGAATCATCTACTGCTAATGCACCCGATGCAAAGGAAGCATAAGCTTCTTTTGCTGTTTCATCCATTGTATCTATACTGCTACAGGAAGCCAGCACTTCTTCTGCCTTTTTATCCGATATAGTTACTGGATATAATTCCTGAAGAAGCTGTGCAAAACGAGTAGTCGTTACAGTTCCATTTTCATTTTCGGAAACAAAAGCAGATAAGGTTGCATTATCTTTTAAAGAACCAATTGCTTCGAGCATTGTTCCAAGCTGTTTTCTTGTAATTGCCTTGTTTGGTGCAAACAGACCGTCTTTCTGCGCTGGATAACAATGAAGTGCAGAATATTCGCTATAAACCGCGCCGTACTTTTGGGAACTTCTCACATCGTAATTACTTGGTGTCAGGGTAAGTTTACCCTTTTTATAGTTGTTAAATGCGTAATCAAACAGGCTTCTTATAGAAGCAAATGTACTTTCTTTACTGACATTTCCAAAGTAGGCACAAATCAGTTCGTGTCCTTCATAATCCGCTGCTGTTGCAATAAATACATGGCCTGCTGCATTGGTAGTGCCGGATTTTGAACCGATAATCTTATATGTATCACGGTCATAATAAGCCATTCCTTTCAAAAACCAGTTTGTTGTATTAACATACATTCCGCCTTTTTGTGTGGAATAATGTGCCTTTGAAACAGCACTTCGAATTAATGGTATTGCCATTGCGTAACGGCATATTTTAGCCATTTCCTTTGCACTGGCATAAGTTTCATTATATCCTGCGCCAATATCAGAACCAACCGGATTATCAAAATGGGTCTTCTTTAAACCAAGTTCTTTACATTTTTCGTTCATTGCTTCTACGCAGGCCTTTTTAGAACCAAAAACACCAACTGCCAGAGAATCTGTCGCATCTGCTGCAGAAGACATCAAACTCATATGTAATAAATCTTTAAAAGTATAGTTTACTCCTGCACCAATTCCTAAGCTGTATGTACCCGGCGTTGTGCGGTATACAACATCAGACTTTGTCTTTATCACAGAGTTTACATTTCCCTTTTCTACACAAACAATCGCTGTCATAAGCTTTGCTGTACTTGCCGGATAAATCTTTTTATTTGCATCCTGCCCAAAAAGAACTTCCCCAGAGCCTGCATCCATCACCACATAAGCATGGCATTGTTTCTTCGGTGCTTTCACTTTTGCCTGTCCCTGCAAAGGCAGGGCAATAAACAGCAACAGTAAAAGTATTCCTGTTAATTTCTTTTTCATATCGCCTCTCCTTTTTAATTTTCTCTTAAGTTTAATGATTTTCCAAACACACTCTAAGAAAAGTTTCTGGACAATCTTCTCTCCTTACAAAAAGACATATCCATACTATGTAACGCCTTATAAAGCTTTATTATCATCTCCACACAAAGTTCCTGACTGCCGTTATAGAGTTCCCAGAGATGTTTACAGGTTTCTGCATCCGCCGGATTGATTTCTTTTGGAATAAAATGATGATGCAGATCTAATTCTGGACTGACATATCCGCCAATCACTGTTGTAATCGCTCTCTTTACTCCAAATCCAGAACGGAAAATATAATTGATCACCAGTTTCATATGGAAAAGACTGACTTGTATCTGTTTCGCAGACTTCTTAAAATATGGTGCAATTACGGCGGCAATCTCTTTTTTATCCTTTATATGGCAGGCTCTCTTATAATGATTTAGATTTCTGCCATCACGCTGCATCACCTCAAAGTCCCAATCTGTCTCTATCTCTGTATGACTGATTCCCGTTTCCTTTATGCGCTTTCTTACATAAGAATGACAGGAACTGTCCAGAATAAAATGTGTCATAAATCCAGCAAGATAGGCAAATGCCTCATTCCTATTTTTCTGTGCCTGAAATACCTTAAATGCCCGTTTAAAAAACTCTCTGGCAGGTTCGTGATGTACTTTTACCCCATACTGATTTACTTTATTTTTACAATAAGAATGATAATAAAACAGAATATCCGGACCATGTACGCCAATATTATAGTATTCGATATATGGTTCTATTTTTCTTTGTAATTCTTCGGGAAGTTTATGAAAAACTTCCTGTCCATAGGCATAATGTGTATATGTTGTCGGCATAACATCATCTCCTTTTCTTGAGTAAACTGACTATTGTGACACCTTCACTCCAGTAATGTATTACCGGAGATTTTCGCAAAATTTTTCTTTCTGTTATTATAATCACTACAGAATTCAAAATCAAACGTATCTGTAATACTATTTTCTTATTTTGCGGCATTCGGTATAGTAACGTTTATCCTGTGCATGTCCCATAGAAAATGTCTTTCTCGGTAATGCTCCATCATGAATTACTGTAGGGAACAGTTCTTCCTTTCCCATATCCGGTAAAATAAATCCTATGCTGTCTTTTTCCCTGGCAAGGCTTTCTACTACCTCTTCTCCATGAATGTAATCAATCTTTCCGCCATTGTGTGCCAGATATCCATCAAGAAATCTCTGCAGGCTTCCTACTGTTAACTTAGACGTTGGACGTTCAATAACACATTTCTTTTTCTTTCCATTATAAATAGTATAGAAGGTCTGCCCTTTTCCTTCTTTTTTAATATGTAAAGCCGCATTCATCTTGCTTAATAAATCTTCTACATGAACACCGGTAACAATTCGGTGAATCGCCTCAAACTGAAGAGCAGGGCTGTGAAGATTTACAACCTCTACGAGCGCATATCTCGCTGGGTGCTCCGACAGATCTTCATCTGGATGTGCAGCCTTTAACTGTTCATAGTATGCTTTAGCAGCTGCAAGTGAATGATTGCCATCTCCAACTGCAAACAAAAGAACCGGACGGTCTTTTACATGATATTTATCGGCAAAACACTTTGGATCTGCCAGGAATGTAAGTGCTTTTTCAATCCGTTTCTTTTCCTCTTTTCCAAGAAGGTAGCCACATAGATGTCCGCCGCCCATCATAAGGTCAAAATCATATAAAAGCGGAAGGTGTTCCTTTTCCTGCTCACACGGTTCTATGACATGCTTTCCCGCATCATCTACAAGCAGCATGACATGTGGAAGTTCCACTACCGCATTGTTACGAATCTCCACTCTGGCTGGAATTCTTTCTGCTACCGTTGCCTCTGTTGCTCTTATAAAAGATGTACTCTTTTTGCTATAATCGTACTGTTCCAAATCAATCTTTCCAACAATACCTGCGCGAACATTCCCAACACTATCTGTCCGCTCTACATAAATCATCGCATCTTTATATTCTGTAAAAACCTTTTCACGCAGATACTTATTCATAGAAGCCTCAATATTTTTAAGTTGCTCCTCATGATTTTCCTGCTCCAAATATACTTCCGGCAAAATCATATCGAGAGTAGAGGGACTATCACCGGCAAATTTCTTTACCTCTTCCCAATATTCCGGCTCACTGGTAAACTGGTCACAGGCAATAACGGACCACTTCTCCATATTTACTTCTTTTCCAGGCAGTAAAATATCTGCCTCTTTAAATGTTTTCATTATTATTCTCCCTCTTTTGTGCTTCTATTTTTTCAGCAAGATCATTTAAATATACCCACCGTTCCATTTTATCAGAAAGTTCGGCTTCCGTCTTTTCTTTTTCTTGCATTAATTCATTCAATTTTACGAAATCGGTCGCACATTTGCTGATTTGTTCTTCTAACTCTGCAATTTTTTCTTCTAATTTCTCAATATCCTCATCAATTGTCTCAAATTCTTTCTGTTCCTTATAAGAGAATTTCAACTTCTTTTCTTTATTTTTAGAAGCAAGCCACTGTTCTCTTCCTTCTTTCTTCTTCTCATTGCTCTTTTTAATATGAAGCCCAGAACCAGAATCCACACTGTCAATGGAATCCGCCTCAATTCTTCCTGATTTTTCCTGATATTCTGTATAATCACCCTCGTAGACTACAATATTTCCATTTTCAAAAGCAGCAATACGGTCAACTGTTCTATCAAGGAAATAACGGTCATGAGAAACGGTGATGACAATTCCCGCAAATTCATCAAGAAAATCTTCTAAAACCCGAAGTGTCGCAATATCAAGATCATTTGTCGGCTCATCAAGTATTAAAACGTTCGGAGACTGCATCAGCACTTTTAAAAGGTATAATCTTCTTCTCTCACCACCAGAAATCTTAGCGATCGGCGTATACTGCATATCTGAACTGAAAAGGAAACGTTCTAACATTTTTGATGCACTGACCAGTCCCTCGGAAGTTCGTACATATTCTGCTGCATCTTTAATGTAATCAATAACTCTTTCTCTTTCATCCATTACTTCACATTCCTGTGCAAAGTAACCAATTTTTATTGTCTCTCCCCATTCAATCGCTCCAGAATCTGCCTGCTCTAAATCTGCTAAAATCTTCATCAATGTGGACTTTCCACAGCCATTATGCCCGACAAATCCAATTCGTTCAAATCGTTTAAATATATAAGAAAAATGTTTAAAAAGCACCTTGTCTCCATATGCTTTTGAAATATCATAAAGTTCAATCGTTTTCTTTCCAAGTCTGGTTCCAACAGATCCCATCTCTACCTGCTTTGCTGTCTTTGGGGAATCCATCGCTTTTAACTGTTCAAAACGCTCTAAACGTGCCTTTTGCTTTGTCGAACGTGCCCTTGCCCCACGCATTACCCACTTTACTTCACTGCGGAGAATACTTTGTCTTTTTCTTTCTGAGGCAAGCTCTCTTTCTTCTCTCTCTGCTTTCCGTTCCAGATAACCAGAATAATTTTCATCATAATAATAAACTTTGCCACCTTCTACTTCCCAAATATGATTCGTTACCTTATCAAGGAAATAGCGATCATGCGTTACCATTAACAGTACACCACGAAAACTTTTAAGATAATTCTCCAGCCAGTCAGACATCTTATTATCCAAATGGTTCGTAGGTTCATCTAAAATCAAAATATCTGGCTTTTGCAATAAAACTTTACAAAGCGCGGCCCTTTTCTTCTGTCCACCAGAAAGATTTTTAATTTTCTCATCAAAATTCTCTAATTCTAATACAGTAAGCATCGCCTTCGCATCGCTCTCATAACCATAGTCATCTTCTATTTTCTTTCCTTCACAGACATACTTTAAAATACTGCTCTCTTCATCAAACTCAGGATTTTGCCCCATCCAGCCAATCGTCATACCATTTGAGAAAATAATTTTTCCCTCATCTGCTTCTTCCTCGCCCGCGATAATTCGAAGAAGTGTTGACTTACCGGTCCCATTAATGCCAATAATTCCAATTTTATCCCCTTCATCTACACTGCAGGATAAGTCTTCCAAAATCATCTTATCCCCATATAATTTTGAAATATGCTCTACGTTTATTACACTCATAGTAAACTCCTATTTTTTAACTTTTCTGCGATAACAAAAAAAGCTGAAAACCACAAAGGTCTTCAGCTTCTTCCAACAATGCAGTTGACGGGACTTGAACCCGTACCCAGTCAGCCCGGACTAGATCCTTAGTCTAGCGCGTATGCCAATTCCGCCACAACTGCTTATCAGTGGTTATCTCTCTCACCGACGAAAATTATTATATCACAAGGATTTTTAAAATGCAAGAATTTTTTTCAAATTTTTTTGACTTTTTATAAACAAAACAGATGAAACCTGAGAAACCAATATGCAGTATTGGTTTCTCAGGTTTCTGTCTCTTGCCTACAGAATAATTGAAAAATACGACTGCCACTTTCTCTGGGGGGCGTCTCCCCCTTGCCTGCGGCAATTCAGAATTTACTTAAAGTATTCTACTCCACTTTCGAAAATCTTCTGATCCTGTTTTGCGTAAATATTCTTAGCAATATTCTCTCCGATACGTTCGGAATGTGCCATCTTACCAAGGACACGTCCGTCTGGGCTTGTGATACCTTCAATAGCATAGTAGGAACCATTTGGATTGTAGCGGTCATCCATTGTAGGTTCTCCGTTTAAGTTAACATACTGTGTTGCAACCTGTCCATTCTTGAATAATTTTTCAATCCATTCTTTGCTTGCAACAAAACGTCCTTCACCATGAGATGCAGGAATTGCATAAATCTGGTCAAGTACGGCTTTACGAAGCCATGGGGACTTGTTGGTTACTACTTTTGTATATACCATAGTAGATACATGGCGGCCAATCTCGTTCATTGTCAGTGTTGGAGAATCTTCTGTCTGGTTAACGATTTCTCCATATGGTACAAGACCGAGCTTAACGAGTGCCTGGAATCCATTACAGATACCAAGTGCAAGACCGTCTCTCTCGTTAAGAAGCTTCATAACGGACTCTTTAATCTTTTCATTTCTAAATACGGTTGCAAAGAACTTCGCAGAACCTTCTGGTTCATCACCCGCACTGAATCCGCCTGGGAACATAATAATCTGTGCCTGGCTGATTGCCTTTTCAAATGCATCTACAGATTCAAGAATGTCGGATTCTGACTGGTTCTTAAATACAAGTGTCTCTACTTCTGCTCCTGCGCGGCGGAATGCCTTTGCAGAATCGTATTCACAGTTTGTTCCTGGGAATACTGGAATAAATACCTTTGGAACTGCAACTTTATTTTTGCATACATAAATGTCATTTGTACGGTATAATGGCTGTGATACGTTATGTTTCGTTGCATTTGTCTTTGTAGGGAATACAGATTCTAATGGTTTCTGCCATACGTCACACATCTCTTTTAAAGAAATCTCTTCTTCACCAACCTGGAAGAATGGATCATCTGTAACTCGTCCTACAAATATATTCGGCAGAACTGCCATCTCATCCATCCATTCTGTAGGAATCTCTACAAGAATAGAACCATAATATTTCTTTGTAAGATCTTCCTTATTAAAGTCTCTTACTAACTTCACACCATACATATTTCCAAAGCTCATCTTGCTGATTGCCTCAATCAGTCCGCCTGCTCCAAGAGCATATGCAGATGCGATAACATCTTTACGCATTAATTTATGAATCGTATCATAAATCTTTCCGGCCTCTTTATAATCCGGAATACCATATTCATCAAATGGAATATCCACACGAAGAAGATTATTACCTGCTTTCTTAAATTCTGGTGTTACAACATGGGAAGCCTTTGTATAATCTACAGCAAAGGAAACTAATGTTGGTGGAACATCGATATCTTCAAAGGAGCCAGACATACTATCTTTTCCTCCGATGGATGGAATTCCAAAACCTTTCTGTGCATTGTAAGCACCGAGTAATGCAGCAAATGGTTTACCCCATCTCTTAGGATCTGTGCCAAGTCTTTCAAAATATTCCTGGAATGTCAGACGAATCTTACGGAAGTCTCCACCGGCAGCTACAATCTTAGCTACAGACTCAAGTACTGCATAAACGGCTCCATGGTATGGACTCCAGCTTGAAAGATATGGATCAAATCCGTAGGACATCATCGTTGTAAGTTCTGTCTTACCTTCTAATACAGGTAACTTCGCTGTCATTGTCTGGATTGGAGTAAGCTGTGTCTTTCCACCAAATGGCATGGTAACTGTTCCAGCTCCGATAGAGCTGTCAAACATTTCTACTAAGCCTTTCTTAGAACATACATTAAGGTCAGAAAGTTTCTCTGTCCACATCTCTTTTGCGTCTTTGAATTCATCCTGTTTTTTGTAGTAACATTCTTTCTCGTCAGGCATTTCTACTTCAACCGTTGTTTCCTGATGTGCACCATTCGTATCTAAGAATGCACGAGAGAGGTTTACGATTTCTTTGCCTCTCCAGGACATAACAAGACGTTTTGCCTCTGTTACTTCTGCAACTACTGTTGCTTCTAAGTTCTCTTCTTCTGCGTAAGTGAGGAACTGTTCTACATCTTTTTTATCAAGAACAACTGCCATACGTTCCTGAGATTCAGAAATGGCAAGTTCTGTTCCGTCAAGTCCGGCGTATTTCTTAGGTACTTTGTCAAGGTCGATGCGAAGTCCGTCAGCAAGCTCGCCGATTGCTACAGATACACCGCCGGCACCAAAGTCATTACACTTCTTAATAAGGATACTTACTTCCTCACGACGGAATAATCTCTGAATCTTACGTTCTGTAGGTGCGTTACCTTTCTGTACTTCTGCTCCACAAGTATCAATAGACTTTGTTGTGTGAGCTTTGGAAGAACCTGTTGCTCCACCACAGCCATCACGACCAGTACGTCCACCTAATAATACGATGATATCGCCTGGATCAGAAGTTTCTCTGATAACATTCTTTCTTGGAGCTGCACCGATAACTGCACCAATCTCCATACGCTTTGCAACATAACCTGGATGATATACTTCATCTACTAATCCTGTAGCAAGACCAATCTGGTTACCATAAGAGCTATATCCCTTTGCAGCGCCAGTAGTCAGCTTTCTCTGTGGAAGCTTACCTTTCATCGTCTCTGCCATAGGAACAGTAGGATCTGCACAACCAGTTACTCGCATTGCCTGATATACATAGGAACGTCCTGATAACGGGTCACGGATCGCACCACCAAGACAGGTAGCTGCACCACCAAATGGTTCGATTTCTGTTGGATGGTTATGTGTCTCGTTCTTAAAGCTGATCAGCCATTCTTCTGTCTTATCTTCAAATTCTACAGGAACAACGATACTGCAGGCATTAATTTCATCGCTCTCTTCCATATTATCAAGAAGTCCGTCCTGTTTTAACTTCTTCATTCCCATAAGAGCAAGATCCATCAGGCAGATAAACTTATCCTTTCTGTCTCCATATACTTCTGCACGGTCAGCAAGATATTCATTATATGTCTTTTCAAAAAGAGGTTTATAATATCCATCACCAAATGTAACATCCTTAAGTTCTGTAGAGAATGTTGTATGACGGCAATGGTCAGACCAGTATGTATCTAACACACGAATCTCTGTCATGGAAGGGTTTCTGTCTTCTTCTCCATGATAGTAATTCTGGATATAACGGAAATCTTCAAATGTCATTGCAAGACCTAAAGAATCGTAAAGTGCCTTCAGTTCTTCTTCTGGCATATCCTTAAATCCGTCAAAGATTGCAACATCTGCTGGTTCTTCGTAATCCATAACGAGGGTTTCCGGCTTCTTCTCGTCTGTCTCTCTGGAATCTACCGGGTTGATACAGTATTCTTTGATCTTCTCAAATTCCTCATCACTGATATTACCAGAAAAAACATAAGTTGTTGCAGAGCGGATAATTGGTTCTTCCTTCTCATTAAGAAGCTGTAAACACTGCATAGCTGAATCGGCTCTCTGATCAAACTGTCCAGGAAGATATTCTACGCTAAATACTCTGTCTCCCTCTTTTTTAGGGAAATCTTCCTCGTACAAATCATCTACAGGTGGTTCTGAGAATACGGTAACTGCCGCTTTTTCCATCGTTTCTGCTGAGACATTCTCCACATCATAGCGAATCAGAACTCTGACATTACTGACATCATCTATAGAAAGATATGCCTTTAATTCTTCTGCAAGTTCTTTTGCCTTTACCGCATAGGACGGTTTCTTTTCCACATATAATCTCTTTACCTGACTCATGATATCCTCCAAGTATGTTTAATTAAATTGTGGGGACAATTCAGAAATTATCCCCTGCTTTTCTGTTAAAAATATGATAACACTTTTTTATTCTATTTCCTATGGTTTTATATCAGTTTCTTCAAAACCATGAATTCTGACAAAAATCGACGAAAAAAATTCAAAAATTTTTAGATTTTTTACAGATGAATCCTCTTGATTATCTGAAATACCAAAAGATTTGAATAGACAACCGGCCTTGTTTCCGCGTAAAAAATGATACCATCTGTTGGTGCTTTTACTTCGGAAATAATCTCCCCGCTATCTGCCTTCATAATCTGCGCCAAAACATCTCCTCTGCTGACTTCCTGACCACATTCTGCTTTCTTTATAAAAATGCCTGCAGCCTCTGTCATGATGGGCTCTAAATCTCCCTCTTTTAAGACGCTCGCAATATAACCGCTGTGAGAATAATAACGGATAATCCCCATTCTTGTAAGGAAACGCAGAATAGAAGAAACGGCCTGCGCTGCCAGTTCATCATCAATTTTTCCTGTCATGCCTGTATACAAAGAAAAAGCCTCCGTACCATTTCTTTGCCAGTTATTATGTAATGTTGTTCTGTCAAATGGTCTGCTTTTTGCCTCAATAACATAAGGCAGTCCGAACAGGTTTGCAAGGCTGGTACTTCCATGTTCCGGATCAAGCAATCGGATATGCGGCATAAACGTTCCCCCAAGATAAAAGGATGGCAGATGAATGCCATATCGGTATCCTTTTGTCGTTTCCATAATCGCATATGCCACACGGCTTCCCGATTCCCCAGACGGATTTCCAGGAAACAATCTGTTTAAATCGGTGTCATCAGAAATCCAGAAACGCTTTCCAAAATCCATCGACATATTACTTACAGAAGGGATTACTAAAATGCCATTCTCCCCCACAATGTCTCCATGCTTTTCTATTTTTTTCAATACATCAATCAGCTTTGAACAAATGTAAAGCTGCTGGTATTCATTTCCTCTCAAGGCCCCAACAATGCAGGCAGAATGTTCTTTTCCTTCATTTTTCCCAAAATAATATCCTTTTACATTAATTTCCTGTTGAAAAGGAGACTCCATCGAATATAAGACCTTTTCTTCCATGTAAATATCCTCTCTTTCTTCATGTACTTCCAAACCTTTTTATTCTTCATTCTGTAAGAAGATTTTTATGTTACCGGTGTCCCAATTTATAAGGTATGCACAGGGCGTACTCTAACAAAATTAGGATACATCTATCGGAGTTCTTACTTTTATTCGTACTTTCCAGCAGGTCTTTCTGTTTTACAAATCCTTGCCAAAAGCTCTCCCTCACAAACTGCCGGATATTCTCTTAAACTAAAAATCATTCCATCACACGGTACTGTTATCTCCTCGATTTCCGCACCAAGAATGGGACGCACGATTGAGCCTATCATCTGTCCTTCTCTCACATAACTTCCAATCTGCGCTTTAGGAATAAAAATCCCACTTGTATTACAGTGTACTACTTCCACGTCATTTTTCTTTACCGTTACAGTCTTTTTCGTAGGCGAAACTTCTCCATCAAAAATGTCTAACTCTTTCATCATCCGAAAAACACCATCCAGCACTTTTTTACAATAGTCATAATCTATCTTCAGTGCGATTCCCGACTCAATCACCACGTTCGGAATGCCTTTTCTTCGTAAGCTGTAAGCAAGACTTCCCTCCCACACAGAAGAAGAATTACTATTCATCCACAACACAGGAATCCCTGACTTTTGCGCAAGTTCTGTCACTTTTTTTCCAGCATTTTCCGGCACTCGAATCTGCGGAATCTCCCGGATAAAAATATCACTCGAATGAATATCAATGCAAAAATCTGATCCCATTAAATCTGCAACGACTTCTGCCGCCATATATTCTATCGTATGTCCATGACGGCTACCCGGAAACATTGCATTCATATCTAATGCACCCGGAGCATTCCGCTTTCTTATCTCCAGTGCCATCGGGGTCACACAAGGATATATATCGACAATCCCTCTTAAATGTTCTCTCTCTTCCTTAATTCTTCGTATCAGCTCATAACAGATATACTGTCCCTGTAATTCATCTCCATGAACCCCGGCAACAATACTTAATCTTGGCATATCCTCCCGTATATAATCTGGCTCTAACCTGTTTTTCTTTATTTTTATTGGAAGTCCTACCGGCATCTGCGCCGTCATTACTGTCTCTATCATCTATAGTCTCCCTTCTGTTAATTAAAAATCATTATGACGCTTTTGAAATAACTCTCAAAACTATTTTTTATACTTCCTTTTGCTTTTACGGCCGCTTCACTTATTGACCTTTTGGCTTTTGTGAGCTATCATTAACTTCATATAGAATATACTATAAATTTATCTTTTGCAAATTTTTATATTAGGAGGATGTAAATTATGGATAAAATAGCAAGTTTTACCGTAAATCACCTTGATTTAATTCCAGGGGTTTATGTTTCAAGAAAAGACTATGTTGGAAAAGAAGTTCTCACCACTTTTGACCTGCGTATGACTGCACCAAACAGAGAACCTGTTATGAACACTGCCGAACTTCATACAATCGAACATCTGGCCGCAACCTATTTAAGAAATAATGATGAGTGGAAAGAAAAAGTTATTTACTTTGGACCAATGGGCTGCCGTACTGGATGTTATTTAATTCTTGCAGGCGATTACGAATCCAAAGATGTCGTAGGACTTGTACGCGACACTTTTTCATTTATCGCTGATTACGAGGGAGAAATTCCGGGCGCCGCTGCAAGAGACTGTGGCAATTATCTTGACCAGAACCTTCCAATGGCAAAATATCTTGCGAAAAAATATTTAAACGAAGCGTTAAATAACCCTTCTGAAAAAAATCTGATTTATCCTGCATAAATCTTTGAACTTTTCACATACTACCTCCTGTACCTAATCAATATGCTCTTATGTATTCTCGGAATCTTTTTATGCTTGATTTTGTGAGAAGATTTTTTGTCAGTTGTGCCCAATTTTTTGAAGCGTACGCAGTGCGTACGTTGATGAAATTCGGGTGCGGCTGGCGGAAAATCAGCCACGAAAGCAAGCGCAAGAAAGACTCCGAGAGTACATTCTTAAAAAAGGAGGATTTATCATGAAAAGTTCAAAGAAAACCTATCAGGAAGTTGCAGAAGCCTGTAGCAAATACCAGCCAGTATCTGAAGAATACGGATTTAAAAATTCTTCCTGTGAATGCAACACACCAAGCTGCTTAAACTGTACTCATTTTACAGATCAGGAACACTGTGATTTAGACTTATATGATCAGATTGTAGAGAGAATCAAGTAACTTCTGATTTGTAGAACGAAACAGACGCCAGCAAAGAGAGCCTATCCCCTATATTTGTGACTTTAGTCGCTGCGGTTTGAATACTAGCTTCATATGCTCGTATCCAAACCTTGCTCCGAGGCCACAAATATAGGGGATAGGCTCTCTTTGCTGGCTGACTGTGAATGCTGGCACAAAATCAGAATTCATGTTAGAAACTTTGGGGATTCTCCAGAATATTATGAATTCGCAAAAAAATTAGCTTCTCTATAACATAGTATAAAAAGATATTACTTTAGAGCGTGTTTAAAAAATCATTCCAGCAACCTGCACGCTTCAATTTTTTCACTGATTTGTTGAAAAAGTTCTTGCATTTTAAAATATGTTGTGATATAATGATTTTCGTTGGTGAGAAAGCCAATTAATAATGTGCAGTTGTGGCGGAATTGGCATACGCGCTAGACTAAGGATCTAGTCCGGGCTGACTGGGTACGGGTTCAAGTCCCGTCAACTGCATAAGATGAGAGCTGAAGATTTTATCTTCGGCTCTTTTTATTTTAATCCATTAATCAATATAAAAATAGTTATGTATAGTTTATCTGGAGTGATATCTGCTACATAACTATTTTTTGAATTTAATCAAGTAGCTTGTTTGGATAACTATAAATGCAAAAGCCATAGGAGTAGTTGAGTAACTTCTGGAGAAGATTTGAGAATGGCCTTGGAAGATGGTTACTTTTTCGAGTGATAAAACCATAAACAATTTCTAATTGGCGGGAAAAATAACAACCATAAATCAGTGTATTATTATGATATTGATTTAAGCATTAATCCTACAGAATTTCGTTTCCTGGATATTCCATATCTTCTGCTTTCTTCCTCAAATTTTTCAAAAAGGAATTCTGACTTTGCACCTGTTGCCAACAAACAGAACTCCTGAAGATAAATAAAACATATTTGTGACCTCGGAGCTAGGTTTGGATGCGAGCACATCAGAGAACATTCAAACCGCCGCGACTAAAGTCTCAAATATGTTTTATTTATTTTCGGGAGTTCGTCTACTTTGCCAGACAGGCAAATCAGAAGCTAAGCGATTGTATACCAATTTTCTTTTCTGACTCCGCACAATGGAGATAACTTCTCCTGTAATACCTTAAATGGTTCCTCTGTGAAATACTTAGCCTGTGTTGGACAAATTCTTAAACAGGAACCACAACGCAGACAGATACTGCTGTCAATCTCTTTTGGGTTACTCTCGCTGATTGCTTTTACCGGACATACATCCGCGCATAGCATACAGTAGATACAATATTCATTTGTTTCTACTTTGAATGGAAATTCTCCCATTGGTGGTTTGGTGTATGGAAAAGTTCCAGGAACTTCTAAGTCGCCGGCATCATATGTAACGAGAAGACGAAGGCGTTCTTTTAATTTGTCCCCAAATTCTCCTGCCATTTTTAAATCTTCTTCATCAGGTCTGCCCTCTGCACATTCTTTTAAGAATGTATGCTGGCAGACGAAAGAAGCAGCACCAACAGGGATAAATCCCTTATCAATTACATTTTTCTTTAACTCAATTAATGTATCATCAATATCACGGTTTCCGTAAGTCGCTACAAGAACAACAGGCGTGTTTGACCCAGTAAAATGCCTTAAGGCATCTACAACTGGTGCCGGGACTCTTCCGCCATAAGCAGGAACCCCGATAATAAGAAGTTCATTTTCTTTAAAATAGTAATCTTCCTGACGTGTAGCATAATCTGTTAAATTAATAGATTCTACTGGATAGTTTTGAAAAGATGATGCAATATGGGAAACAACTTTTTCTGTAGTGTTTCCTGGACTAAAATACGCATAATAAATTTTAAGTAACTGCATAATAAAAAACCCCCTGTGTATTGAAAATTTTTACCATTAAATCTATTATAAAATGAATAGAAGAAAGAGACAAGGTAGCATTATGCGGGAAAAAGAAAAGTTTTTGTTAATATTAGATTTAGATTTGCCATAAAACAAAAAAAGAACTGAAGATTAAATCTTCAGCTCTCACTCAATGCAGTTGACGGGACTTGAACCCGTACCCAGTCAGCCCGGACTAGATCCTTAGTCTAGCGCGTATGCCAATTCCGCCACAACTGCTTATCAGTAATTATCTCTCTCACTGACAAAATTTATTATATCACAGTGTTTTTTTAATTGCAAGTACTTTTTTAAATTTTTTAAATTTTTTCGTTTTTTTTAATTTTAAGAAAAATAATGCTTTTTATAGAAAAAACAAGCGTCCCTATATCATGGTATAGTGTATATATTTTCTCATATCACCTCATTTACACTTTTTGTCTTAGAGCGTGTTTGAAAAACACGCTTCAGCTTAACAATAAAGAGTAACAAAAAGAGAGAGGTTCCAAAGTATAAAGCATCTTACTGGAACATCCCCCTTTTTGGGTTTTGCCTGTTTTTAATTTGAGAAACAACTACTCTGTCGTGTAATCATTTAAATACTGAATATCTGTCGTAAGGTAAAGCCCTTCTTCTGTAATATAGGCGGAATCTCCATTTTTCAATGTTACTTTTCCTTTAATTGGTACTTTATCGCCTACATATACAGATTTAACTACATTATCTGCAGAAAAATCAGCCCATGCGCGGAGTCGTACTCCTGTTGAACTAATATATGTGATTGCTACATAACCACCTAGCTTTTCATAGGATGTAAGTTCTTCTGTATAATTTTCACTTGCCTTTAGATACATGCCATTTCTCAAATGATAGTACGTCTTACCTTCATAGCTTCCCTTTTTACTTGCCCAGAGAATCTGTCCGTTCTTCAAAGATACCGCACCTTTTTTCTTCTTCTCTCCCGGCAGCTTTGAGGTATAAATTCCTTTTTCAGGCACATCTTTTATCATAATGTATCCTGACTGAAATGTTTTGTCTGTGTCCAGATACTCTTTATGAATATCCTGTGTACTACTCTCGGCTTCTTTTTGAACAGCGTTTCCCTGATATTCTCGTCCTTTCAAAAAATGCTTAAATCCAAAAATAAATAGAAGTACACAAATTACCAGCGCAAGAGAAAAACCCATAGATAGAAAAGACTTTTTAGTGGATTCCATATCCTGATTATTTTCTTGTTTTTTCATAAATAATTAATTGTCCCAACTTGTAAGATTATATTTTTTAATAAGTGTTGTCAATTCAGAAACATAACCAGACCAGGTACAGTAGCCACCTTTTTGAAGAATTGAAAGCTGTGTAGAATAACTCTTTGTTGTGGTAAGTCCATTATAGCGTCTGTGTGTACCATTCATTGCATTAGAAAGATATGCTGAATGATCAGCAATCGACTGGGCTACAGAACTATATTTACGGAACTTAGCTGTAATAATTACCTTTTTCCCGTTATATTCTTCTGTTGTTTTTACTTCCGCATAGCTTTTTCCATCCCATGCAGAACCAGACCAGCTGTTACCGGAAAGAGATGTTTTCATTCCAAACATATTGTTAGAACTTTGTGTAAGACCAGATTTGCCCCAGCCGCTCTCGTTGATTGCCTGTGCTAATGTTACAGAAGCAAGTACTCCTGTCTTTCTGTAATCTTCTCTTGCAATCGGACCTACTGCGTTAACAAATTCCTGTGTACTCATATTCTTAAAAGCGGTTGCCTGCAGGCTGCTACCTACTGTCGTTCCATTGGATGTTGATGGTGCATTCGTTGTTATCGCTTTTCCCGTCATGTAGATTGCTTTTCTCGCTGCATTATATGTATAATTGATGCCTAATGCCTCACACACTACCTTAGCTGGAACCATAATCAATCCCGTTCCACCCACTTTTGCCTTAAATGGAGCTGTACGAATCTTTTCTTTCTTTCCATTTATGTAAGCGTATGTTTTATTCAAATATAAAACTATTTTATTACCATTATAAGAAAGTGTTAAAACCTTGCCTTTGTTCTGCTTTGAATAAGATACTTTTGGACCTCTTTTTACCATTGTATAACTATAAGGTATCATAATATTTCCATTAACCATTAATCCTGGTCTTGTCACACTGTTCACTCTTTTACTATTATAATACACTTTGTAACTTGAACCAGTATAACGAACTCTTTTACCGCCTCTGCTGTAAGTAACTGCTGCCGCAGCACTAAGCGAACTAAATGCCAGTACAAACACCATCAAAAAAATTGCAGCTTTTTTAATAACCTTTACATTTTTCATAACTATCTCCTCCCTTTTAGAAACAAAAATTAATGTTATTTAATAAATGGACAACTTTTTTGTAAACAAAAAAGGCCAGCAGATAATATCTGCTGGCCTTAATCTTCATTAAGCTAATTTGCTCTTTGCTAATTCTGCAAGAGCTGCGAAACCTGCCGGATCAGCGATTGCCATCTCGGAAAGCATCTTTCTGTTAACTTCTACGCCTGCTAACTTTAAGCCGTACATGAACTTGCTGTAAGAAAGTCCGTTCATTCTTGCTGCAGCGTTGATACGTGCGATCCATAACTGTCTGAACTGTCTCTTCTTCTGCTTTCTTCCTGCGTAAGCGCTTGTTAAAGCTCTCATTACGGACTGTTTAGCTACTCTATACTGTTTAGATCTTGCTCCTCTGTAACCTTTCGCAAGCTTCAGTGTTCTGTTATGTCTTTTCTTTGCGCCAATTGCGCCTTTTACTCTAGCCATTAATTACTTCCTCCTATATACGATTAAAGATATGGTAAAATCTTCTTCATGTTCTTTACGTTAGTTGCATCTGTCATTGCAGCTTTTCTTAAATTTCTTTTTCTCTTCTGAGATTTCTTTGTTAAGATATGGCTCTTGTAAGCTTTATTTCTTTTTAACTTTCCGCTACCTGTCTTTTTAAAACGTTTTGCAGCAGCTCTGCTTGTTTTCATTTTTGGCATAATATTAGTCCTCCTAATTTCTAATCTTAATTAACGTTTTTCAGTTAAAAACATTATCATACTTCTTCCTTCAAATTTAGGCTGCTTATCAACAACAGCTACATCTGAAAGCTGCTCGGCAAATTCTTCAAGGATTACCTTACTGGAATTCACATGAGCAAGTTCTCTTCCGCGGAAACGGAGAGTTACTTTAACCTTATCGCCTTTGGAAAGGAACTTTCTAGCCTGATTAATCTTTGTGTTCAGGTCGTTCTTATCAATGTTTGGTGAAAGTCTTACTTCCTTCACATCAATTGTCTTCTGTTTTTTCTTTGCTTCCTTTTCTTTACGGGCAAGCTCATATCTATATTTTCCATAATCAATAATCTTGCACACAGGCGGCTTTGCATTCGGAGCAATCTTTACAAGGTCAAGCTCTGCTTCTCTTGCAAGCTTCATAGCTTCCTTTGAAGACATAATTCCAAGCTGTTCTCCATTACTGCTGATAACTCTGACCTCTCTGTCACGTACCTGTTCATTAATCATTAATTCGTTAATAGTAGTACACCTCCATAAAATAAAAATTAGTCCGGCGATTCAAGTACACCTTTGTGCCCAAACCCCATGAAAAACATAGAAAAAAATGGACAGTCACAAGACCATCCACGAATATCTCATAATCCCTGCCATAAGCAGTTCATTATACTTACGATATCAACCCGAGTCACCATTGTGCTAAGGTGAGAGTGGACACTCTGCTTCTTTGTTACTCAATAACCTTAATTACTATAGCATTACTTAAGTAACATGTCAAGTCTTTTTAAAAACTTTTTTTAATTTTCTTTAAAAACTCTTTTTACATTAAAATATATCTTAATTATATATCGTCTGTGAAATACCTCGTAATCTAATTATCAGGAATTCCTGCTTAAATTTCTCAAAATGTCCATTCGTCAATGGCTATTTCAAAAGAAGTGAAATACTCTGTCCCGGAATTAATTATAAATCTAAAACTAATTCCTTGCCTTCTTTCTGGTACTGTCTGTAAGTAATTCCTACCATATCAAGCATTCTTTTAGCCGCTATTGTAGAATCCGTGTCCGCATACTTATCAGAATAATAAATCACCTCTGTAATTCCTGCCTGAATAATCGCTTTCGTACACTCATTACAAGGAAATAATGTCGTATAAATACGTGCACCTCTTAAAGAACCACCACTGTAATTAAGAATGGCATTCAGCTCCGCATGACACACATACAAATACTTTGTATCAAGAGGAGTTCCTTTTCTCTCCCACGGCATTCTATCATCATTACATCCCGTTGGCATTCCATTATATCCCATAGAAAGAATCTTATTATGCGGATTTACAATACAGGAACCAACCTGTGTGTTGTTGTCCTTGCTTCTTTGTGCAGAAAGAAGGGCAACCCCCATAAAGTAGGCATCCCAGGATACATAATCTTGTCTTTTCATTGCTCACTCTCCTATCGGCATTATTTCTTTAATGATAACACAATCAAAAGGTAAAAACAATTCTGATTTGCGCAGCAAAGGAGACGCTCTCAGTAAATAAAATAACCTATATTTGTGACTTTAGTCGCTGCAGGTTGAATACTCGCTTACACACGCTCGTATCCAACCCTTGCTCCGAGGCCACAAATATAGGTTATTTTATTTACTGAGAGCTGTCTTTGGCTGCCTATTCAAACTCAGAATTTATTTTGAGAAAGATTTGAGAGAGAATTTAGCTTCAGGAGTTCGTCTGCTTTGCAGCCTCACAAATCAGAAATTAGTCACCTAAAGCAAATTTATCATGTACTGCATTCAGTGCCTTTTCTGTGTATTTCTCATCGATAAGGACTGTTACGCGGATTTCAGAAGTACTGATCATCTTGATGTTAACTCCTGCATCGTATAAAGCTTCAAACATAGAAGCTGCAACACCTGGATGTGTCATCATTCCAGCACCTACGATAGAAATCTTAGCCACATCTTTTTCTTCATCAATCTTGTTGTACTCGCTCTTAGGGAAGCTCTTCTGGATGATTGCTACTGCTTCATCAGCTTCGTCTTCTGCTACAGTAAAGGAAATATCCTTTGTTCCGTTACGTCCTACGGACTGTAAGATAATATCAACGTTAATGTTATATTTTGCAAGTGCATTAAAGAGGTGGAATGCGATTCCTGGCTCATCCTTTAATCCAATTACTGCAATTCTTGTGGCATTCTTATCTGCTGCAACACCGCTTACAAGCATCTTTTCCATGTTTACTTCCTCCCTGACGATTGTTCCTTCGTGATTATTTAAACTAGATCTTACTACTAACTGTACTCCATACTTCTTTGCCATTTCTACAGAACGGTTATGAAGAACTCCCGCTCCAAGAGAAGCTAAATCAAGCATCTCATCATATGTGATTTCAGCAAGCTTTCTTGCTTTCTTTACATAACGTGGATCTGCTGTATAGACACCATCTACATCTGTGTAGATTTCGCAGGCATCTGCGTGAAGAGCTGCTGCTAATGCTACGGCTGTTGTATCAGATCCGCCTCTTCCGAGTGTTGTTACATTATCAAACTTATCAATTCCCTGGAATCCTGTAACGAGAACGATTTTTCTCTGCTCTAATTCGTTGCGGATGCGGTCTGTGTCGATTCTCTTTAACTGTGCGTTACCATAGCGATGTGTGGTGTGCATTGCTACCTGAAATGCATTCAGTGAAATAGCTGGAACTCCTAAAGAACCCATTGCCATTGCCATAAGAGATACGGAAACCTGCTCTCCTGTTGTCATGAGCATATCCATCTCTCTTTTTGATGGAGTTGGATTGATATCCTTTGCCATATCAATCAGCTCATCGGTAGATTTACCCATTGCGGATAAAACAACAACTACATCATTACCTTTCTGGTAATCTTCGATACATCTTTTGGCAACATTTAAAATTCTTTCTTTGTTCCCTACAGATGTTCCTCCGAATTTTTTAACGATTAACATTCTGTTCCTCCCTAAGTCTTTCAGTTTTTATCTATTGTTTCAATTTACGATTGACTTTTCAAGTGACATAAAAAGTAACCGTAAAAATCATATCTTTATTAATATACTGCAAAAATCTTCATGCCCGACTTATCAGACAAATCATAGATAAACCAATATATCAAATTTCTATGAGTACTTTTTATTATGCCAACTATTCTACATAGTTTTTAACAATCAGTCAAGACGAATACGATTAATAATATGTCCGGCCTTTTCTGCTGCTTCATTGAAAGCACTCTCTTTCATCACTCCTGTGATAAATGCCTTTTCATTGATACCTTCTACAGATACCATCTCTACTGCTCCAAATGCTGCTGTGATTGCCTTTGCTTCTGCATCTGCCGGCATTCTTACAAAATACTGTCTCTCGAAGTCACCGAGGTCACTTAATGTAAGTTTCTCCGGATTCCAAAGAATTTTAATATTTTTACCAGTATGTTTTACACAATCTACGACATCTGCTGCTACTGCACTGGCTGTCGGAAGCTTTCCTGCTCCCTTACCATAAAACATTGTCTCATCTACCATATTCCCACGGACAAAAATGGCATTAAATACATCATTTACTCCGGAAAGTGGATGTGCATTATCTAAAAGCATCGGGCAGACCATCGCATAAATCTTACCATCAACTCTCCAACTGTTTCCAAGAAGCTTAATACTTTTGTTCATCGCTGTAGCATAGCGGATATCTTCTGCAGTAATGCTTGTGATTCCTTCTGTATAGATATCTTCAAAATCTACCTGCTGTCCAAAGGCAAGAGAAGATAAGATTGCAATCTTACGGCAGGCATCATAACCTTCCACGTCTGCTTCCGGATGAAGTTCTGCGTAACCTTTTTCCTGTGCTTCTTTTAATGCTTCCTCAAAAGAGATTCCCTCTTCTTTCATTCTTGTAAGCATGTAGTTTGTTGTACCATTTAAGATTCCGCTGACTTCTTCGATAACATCTGCGGTAAGGCACTGTACTAACGGACGGATAATTGGGATACCGCCGCCGACACTTGCTTCAAACAAAAAGTTGATATTTTTCTCATGGGCAATGGCAATAAGTTCTGCTCCATGCTTTGCAACAAGTTCTTTATTTGAGGTTGCCACGCTTCTTCCGTTAAGTAATGCTCTTTTTACAAATGTGTATGCAGGCTCTACGCCACCCATACATTCTACAACAACCTGAACATCCTCATCTTTATCAATAATGTCATAGTCATGAACGACTTTATCTGCATTCGGATCTCCAGGGAAATCTCTTAAATCCAAAATATACTTTACGGCTATTTCCTCTCCGGCTCTCTGTGCAATGATTTCGGTATTGGTCTGCAATACTTCTACAACTCCAGAACCAATTGTACCATATCCTAACACCGCTACATTTACCATCTTTATCCTCCTTATTCCTCTGAAACAATCTTCAGATTATTAATCCCATCTGCATTTTCAATTCTATCAAAAAGTACTGCCACATCTTCTGTGATTGGTAAAATCATTACACTAAGTGTTATCAGTGCGATATGATTCACCGGTATACTCTGATGTATCGACAAGATATTTGCCTTGCAGTCTGCCACAATTTTCAGTATACTGGAAAGTAATCCCGGCTGATCTTCCATTTCCATTACAAAGGTAATTGTCTTTCCCTGAATCTTTTCATGAATCGGGAAAATGTCATCTTTATATTTGTAATAAGAACTCCGGCTGATTCCAACGGCATCAATCGCCTCTTTGATTGTTTTTGCCTTTCCTCTGTTTAGAAGAACATTTGCTTCCGCTACTTTTAATAAAATTTCCGGCAAAGCTTTCTTCTTTACCATATAAAATTTCGAACCATTCTCCATATTGTAATCTCCTGTACAGAACAGTAATTTCTCTCTTCTGCATATTTGTTTGCCAGTGAAACACATTTGTTCTCACCCGAAAGATATTATCATATTATTCCCATCCTTGCAACTGCTTTTTTTAAAAAAATGCAAATCTAAAACTCTTTTCTTTCATTTTTTTATTAAAATCCATTAAATAAACACTTTTATAAAGCGAGGTATGCAGATTGTTGAAATAATTTTTCAAATACGCTCTATCCGTTCTTTCTTGGAACTTTCTGTCAAACTTCCCATAACAAAAAGAACAGATACCCCGACTATTTCATCGATGATATCTGTTCTTTTTTAACATTCTAAGTTTCGTTTACACCCAACTTCTATGTATGGAAATAAACACTATAAATTAATCTACAACTACACCGCGAAACACATAAGCAATCAATTCACAAAATTCCCAGTATTCAGGAAAATTCTCCATATCTTTCAGCGAATCACATAATCCCCGATAATACCATGCCTGCTGCCTTTTATCCTTCATATTAAAGCGTTCCCACAGCTTATCTCCAATCATCTGATAATCTCTTTTTAAAGATCTGGCATTCGAAAGCTTATCTCCTAAAGCAACCAGCTTCATATCAGAAGCCTTTTCTTCCTTTAACCTTTTTACTGTATTAGCCTTCCGCTCGTTCCAGGACCCCCCCTTTTCCTCGCTCTCAGCCTTTACAATCTCCGCCACTCTTTCTCCAAACTCCTGGCAGAGTGTAGAAAACGTTACTTCCTTACAATCTTCCAAAGTATCATGGAGGATTGCCGCTGCAATCACTTCCTTATCCTGCGTCATCCTTGAGACAATAACCCCCACCTCTAATGGATGAACAATATAGGGAAGTTTGGTTCCTTTTCGAAACTGACCCTCATGGGCCTTCGTAGCAAATGTAATCGCTTTATCAATCATAGTTTATTTAACATTCTCCTTTTCAGCCGCTGCTTCTTTTAATACTTTTTCCTGAGCATCTGCTGGCATCTGCTCATATCTGCTAAATTCATAGGAGAACTCTCCACTTCCTCCGGTCATAGAACGTAAGTCTGTAGAATATCCAATCAGGCTTGCTAAAGGAATATCTGCTACTAATTCCTGACGGCCACCCTCTAATGGATTCATTCCAAGAATACGGCCACGGCGTTTGTTTAAATCGCCCATAACATCACCGGTATTCTTATCAAGAACGTCTACCTTAAGATTTACGATTGGCTCAAGAAGAACTGGTTTGGCATCCATCACACCATTCTTAAATGCAGTAATTGCTGCCATCTTAAATGCCATTTCGGAAGAGTCAACTGGATGATAAGAACCATCTGTTAATGTTGCTTTAATTCCAACTACTGGATATCCAGCCAAAGGTCCTTTAAGGCAGCTTTCTGCAATACCTTTTTCAACTGCTGGGAAGTAGTTCTTTGGAACAGCTCCGCCGAAAATCTTCTCATCAAATACATATGGTATCTCTAAATCGCCAGACGGTTCAAATTCCATAAGAACATCACCATACTGTCCATGTCCACCAGACTGTTTTTTATATTTGCCTCGAACTTCTACTTTACTGCGGATAGTCTCTTTAAAGGCTACCTTTGGTTTTACAAGTTCAATCTCTACTTTATATCTGTCGGCAAGCTTACTCTTTACGATTTCAAGATGCTGGTCTCCTAAACCATATAATAACATCTGACGGTTCGCTTTGTCATTAACTTCTTTTAATGTAAGATCTTCATCCATTAACTTCTTAAGAGCTGCCGAAATCTTATCCTCATCACCCTTGGTCTTTGCAATGTAACGAACGAATGTATATGGTTCTGGCATCTCTGCCTTCTCAAATATGATTGGGTTTGCCTTTGGTGATAATGTATCGCCTGTCTTTGTAACAGAAAGTTTTGCGATAGCACCGATATCACCTGCATAAAGGGCATTCACTTCAATCTGTTCCTTACCTCTTAATACATAAAGCTTACCGATACGTTCTTCTGCGTCTTTATTTGCATTATAAACAGCACTGTCTGCCTTTAAAATACCATCTGTAACTTTTACTAAAGAGAAACGTCCTACAAATGGATCTGCGATTGTCTTAAATACATAAGCACTTACCGGCTGGCTTACATCGTAAGATGCACTTACTGGCTCGTCTGTCTTCACCTTTATTCCAACGAACTGGTCTGTTACCATACCTGGTGCGGAGAAATATTTTACCATATCGTGAAGAAGGATATTAGCACCGTAGTCTGTGTTGATCGCACCACAGATAACTGGCATAAGGTCTCTCTTTGCGATAGAAGAAACAATCGCTGTCTTAATCTCTTCTTCTGTAAATGGTTCTTCTGCAAAGAACTTCTCCATGAGTTCCTCACTTGTCTCTGCAACACCTTCCATTAACTGCTGACGATACTCGTCAAGCTCATCGTTCACTCCTTCTTCTACTTCTTTTTCGTAGTAAGTTCCATTTGGCTGTAAACGACATTCAAGCATCTTGGCTGCATTGATAAATCCCTTAAACTCTGTGCCTTCTTTCATTGGCATATGGAATGGTACAATCTTGTTACCATAACTTTCACGAAGTTCATCAATGATTGCGGAAGCATCTACATGTTCATCTTCTACACATGTGATGTATACGATAACAGGAATACCTCTCTTCGCACAGAAATCGAAACTCTTTCTTGTTCCAACTTCTACACCTGACTTACCATTGATAACGATGATTGCTCCATCTGCTACGCTCAATGCTTCATATACTTCTCCAGAGAAATCAAAGAAACCAGGAGTATCTAAAAGATTCACCTTAACTCCGTCTACCTCTAATGGAATAACTGAGGACTGAATTGAAAACTTTCTCTTAACCTCTTCTTTGTCGTAATCACTTACTGTACCGCCTTCTGTTACTGTACGAACCCTCTTAATAATCCCCGTTGTAAAAGCCATAGATTCAATTAAAGAAGTCTTACCACAGCCACCATGTCCAAGTAATACGACATTTCTAATACTTTCGGTTGCATATACGTTCATAATCAGTTCCTCCCGTGTTGTTTAATCATATTTGTGAGAATTTTACGTCAGAATTTGTAGGATAAATGAATCAATATTCTTATGTCAGGATTCTCACAGGTCTATTTTAACAAAAAACTTGTCATTTCACAAGAGTAATTTTGGCATTTTGACATATTTTTTTGAGGACACAGAATTATGCCGAGTCATTATGGCTTCCTCTCCATAAAAACTGCCCCTACCATCTATTTACGACATCGTTTCTCTTGCGGGTTGAATGTTCGCATGTGAATCATATAGAAATACATATACCTTCTACCCTTTTCACTTTAACACTAAAAAGTGTTGACATGGTGTGAATTTCCATGTACAATAAAAGCCATTGAAATCTCGCATCAGTACACTAACCTGCGATATTGAACTTCCTGGTGGAAATCTATCCCACGGCATATTAGAGCGAGGATTGAATGTGAGTATGGAAGCGAACATTCAACCCGCAAGCGAAACGATGCCGTGGGATAGATTTCCACCAGGAAGTTCACTCCACAGCCTTCATCCCTGATGCGAATACAAAATTCACACTTTTTGGAGGTTGCACCATGAATGCAAATCATATGACAATCGGCTTTATCGGCCTTGGACTTATCGGCGGTTCTATCGCTAAAACAATACGAAGAATTCATCCGGATAGTATTATCTATGGATTTGATACAGATATTGATTCTCTTAAAATGGCAAAGGAAGATGGTACATTAACGCAGTACTTTGAAACGCTTGATTCTACATTTTCATCCTGTGATATTATCTTTCTCTGTGCGCCGGTATCTAATAATATTGAGTACTTAAAAGAATTAAAAGGAATCATTTCTGAAAGCTGCCTGCTTACGGATGTTGGTAGTGTAAAAGAACCGATTCAGTCTGCCATCAAGGAACTTGGCATGGAGTCAAACTTTATCGGCGGTCATCCGATGGTTGGTTCTGAAAAGTCAGGCTACGCTCACGCAAATGATCATCTTCTTGAGAATGCCTACTATTTTCTGACACCAAGCGAGCGCACTTTATTCCAGCTTACGACAAAGTTCTCCTCTTTTATTCAGGGACTCGGTGCACTTGCCGTTTCTTTAAAACCAGAAGAGCACGACTTTATCACTGCAGCTATCAGTCATGTACCACATATTGTCGCAGCAGAACTTGTTCATCTTGTCCGCCGCGCAGACCGCAATAATGGTATGTTAAAACAGCTTGCTGCCGGAGGTTTTAAAGATATTACACGAATCGCATCTTCTTCTCCGGTTATGTGGGAGCAGATTTGTGAAAATAACTCTTCAAATATAAAAACGCTTCTCACATCCATGATTCATGATTTACAGGAAGTCATTGACCAGCTTGATAAGGAAAATGGAGCATATGTGAATGAATACTTTAAAGAAGCCGGTGATTACCGTAATTCTGTACCAGACCATTCTATCGGACTATTTGACAAAGTACATAAACTTTATGTCCATATCCCAGATCAGCCAGGTACGATTGCTACTGTCGCTTCTCTTCTTGCCTTTAACAATATCAGCTTAAAGAATATCGGCATCATTTATAATCGGGAATTTGAAGAGGGTGTTCTCGAAATCGTTCTCTATGACGAAGAATCCTGTCAGAAGGGTGCCCAGGTATTAGAAGAAAGAAACTATATGGTACATATTCGTTAATTTATCCTTTTCCAGCAAGAAGACTCCGACCTCTAAGGTGGGAGATGGATTGCGTCTGTTACCTACTTGATATTGCATTCTAATCATAGTATAATATATTCAGTCGCATGATAAAGAAAGGTTGAAATACAATGAATTTAGATAATAATGCACATTCAGTATTCTTACTGCAATATCATCTTGTTCTTGTGGTTAAGTATCGTAGACAGGTTTTTGATGATGGTATTTCCAGCAGGGCGAAAGAGATATTTGAGTATATTGCTCCAAACTACAATATTACTCTTGAGGAATGGAATCACGATAAAGACCATATACATATCCTTTTCAAGGCACACCCAAATACGGAAATAAGTAAGTTCATAAATGCATATAAGAGTGCAAGCAGCAGACTTCTTAAGAAAGAGTTTCCGCAGATACGGCAAAAGTTGTGGAAAGAACATTTCTGGAGCCAGAGTTTTTGTTTGATTACAACAGGCGATGCTCCAATTGAAGTGTTCAAAAAATATATAGAAAGTCAGGGACAAAGGGACCGAAAAAGGAAGTGACAGAGTGGCGAACAGAGCATATAAATTTTGTGGTTATAAAAATGCAAAAACAAAAAATCTTGCGTTAAGAGAGTAGGATTGTCCGCAGTGCGGGACCCATCATGACAGAGATGTAAATGCGGCGGTAAATATCAGAAATGAGGGAATGCGGCTGGTAAATGCATGACCTTAGAACAAATACAACCGTGGGACACACGGGGATAGCTCGCTTATGCTTAGCACAGTAGTGTTATCGAACGAGAACCAAACTTGCTGAGGTGGGGGAGGATGTCACATTATAATCAGTTATGACTATAACTATCATGTATTAGAGCGTGTTTAAACACGCTTCAGTATAATAGCAAACTAATGTACTGACCAGTTATATAAAACGAACGAAAACGAGGATCTATTTATGAAAAAGATAACACGAACTACCGGCCTGAAAGGAGCACTCACCGTTCCCGGAGATAAATCAATCAGCCACAGAGCCATTATGTTCGGCTCTCTCTCTGAGGGAACAACTACGATTCATGGCTTCTTAAAAGGGGCTGACTGCCTTTCTACCATTGATTGCTTCCGCAAGATGGGTATTTCTATCGAAGAAAAGGACGAAACCATTTATGTACATGGAAAAGGGCTTCACGGACTCAGCAAGCCAGAAGAGACTTTAGATGTCGGCAATAGCGGCACAACAACCCGCCTTATTTCCGGTATTCTTGCCGGTCAGGATTTTGATACTGTTTTAAGTGGAGATGCTTCTTTAAATTCCCGCCCTATGGGAAGAATCATGAAACCTCTCTCCATGATGGGAGCTGATGTCACAAGTATTAACAATAATGGCTGTGCACCTCTTTCTATTAAAGGACATACTTTAAATGCCATTCATTATGATTCTCCTGTCGCTTCTGCCCAGGTAAAATCCTGTGTTCTTCTTGCCGGATTATATGCAGAAGGAAAGACAAGCGTCACAGAACCTGCTCTTTCAAGAGATCACACAGAAAGAATGCTCCGTTCCTTTGGTGCAGATATCGTATCGGATGGAAACACCTGTACCATCACTCCGCCAGAGACATTACATGGACAGCATATCGAAGTTCCAGGAGACATTTCTTCTGCTGCATTTTTCATCGTAGCTGGTTTAATCACTCCAGATTCTGAAATCACAATTAAAAATGTTGGCATTAATGATACTCGTGCTGGAATTTTAAAGGTATGTCAGGACATGGGGGCAGACATCACTTTATTAAATACCCACGAAGAAGGCGGGGAGCCTGTTGCTGATCTTCTTGTAAAAACAAGTGAACTTCACGGAACTGTTGTGGGAGGAAGCATTATCCCTACTCTTATTGATGAACTGCCTGTCATTGCCCTTATGGCCTGCTTTGCAAAAGGAAAAACCATCATCAAAGATGCTCACGAACTTCGTGTAAAAGAATCCGACCGTATCGCGATCATGACAGAGAACTTAACTGCGATGGATGCCGATGTTATTGATACCGATGACGGATTTATTATTAACAGCCGCTCAGAAGAGTCTATTCCTGTTCTTCATGGAGCCGAAATCAACTGTTCTATGGATCACCGTATCGCCATGACATTTGCCATTGCAGGACTGAACGCCGATGGCGAAACCATAATTACCGATTCTGATTGCGTGGATGTTTCCTATCCGGGATTTTTTGCACAATTAGAGGCTTTAAACAACTAATAGAAAGATATTTTTCCAAATATGTGTCACCATTTATGAGAAAGGAATACTATGAGAAAATTAAGAAAAATCTTACTTAGCACCATCTTTGCACTCACTGTCAGCACTACTTTTTTTGCAAATACAGCTGGTACACAAACGGTAACTGCTGCATCTGGTACTGCTGTCACATTTAAAAGAAAAGTAATCGCCTACCGAACAGGCTCTGTTTACAACTTCGTTCCTATTGGGAATGCAGCCGATAACCGCCGAGCATTAAATCTTTTAATGGAAGGGAATGAAAAAAAGGTAATCAATATCAATAATAATATTCATATTGATACTTATTTGCGTCCAGGAAATAATACAACAATCAACGCTGGTAAACATACCATTACCTCTGATAAAGGAGTTATTATCAACGATCCAACTGCTGCTTCCTACACAAACTTTAAAAATCTTACAATCAACGGCGGCATCTGGAAGAATTCTTCCTCCAGTGGATTAGCTGGTACTATGATGCGTATCAGTTATGCCTCAAACATTTCTATTAATAATGCTACGGTATATACTAATTATAAGGGACATGGAATCGAACTCATTTCCTGCAGCAATGTCGTAGTTAATAACTGTACCCTCAAAGCACAGGGCAAATGCTCCAAAACCTGCGTGGAAGAACAGTTACAGATTGACCTGTCAAGCCCGACTACTGCACCTGGCCTTTACCGTCTTAGTAAAAAGCTTTGCAATGGTACGCCATGTAAAAATATCACCGTAAAAAACTGTACGATTCAGGGTGCCCGCGGTATTTGTGCTAACTTTGCAGGCGCAGGCAATGAAGCTAAGTACCGTAAAGCCAGAAATTATCATTCCAATATCACCATTGAAAATTGTAACGTTACTGGAATCTCGGCAGAAGCTATTGCTCTTTTCAATACAAAAAGTGCCACAGTAAAGAATTGCCGCATCACAACCAAAACACCAAAAAGCCGCAACTCCTATTCTGTCGGCCTGGCTGTTGCCTACCAAAAAGGCTCCGCTCCAAAAGCAACTACTAAAACTAAAAATGTTATCAGCCTTACAAATAATACTGTAAAGGGCGGACAGCAGGGTATTTTTGTACGCTCTAATGCTTCTAAAAAATTAGGAACTGTTATTGTCAGTGGAAATACTGTCTCTGCGAAAAAAGGGAAGAAAAATGCCATTAAGGTATTGTCCGCTAAAAAGGTGAAAATAGCAAAAAATAAAACGAAAAAATGGTAAAGGGATTCTGATTTGCTGCAGGCAAAGGAGACGCCCGCAGAAAGAGAAATAACCTATATTTGTGACTTTCGTCGCTGCAGGTTGAATGTTCGCTTAACCGCTCGCATCCAACCTTTGCTCCCAGGCCACAAATATAGGTTATTTCTCTTTCTGCGGGCTGTTTGTTGGCTGTAGAAGTAAAATCAGAATTAATCTTAGCGGATTTGGGGATTCACCAATAGGTCGTGGCTTTCCGGGCAATAAAATATTAAAGATTGACGCGTAAGATATTGTTATAATATCATAACCATTTTACGATAAGAACCTGAATTACAAGTGGATAAAAATCTGCCTTTTTCCGGTTGATTCAAGGGGATTAGCATATTATTTTAGGTGTCAATCTCTTTGAAAAGTAATTTGCCAGAATTCCTATTTCTCCTATCCCCTTCTCCAAATCTTCTTCAACTGATTTGTAGGATTTGGAATAGTCAGCCGCTGTAAATTTTCTGTCGGATTGCTCAAATAATACGAGGAAGAACCCCTAAAAAATTTATTGAATTTTGTGACTTTGTGCTGTGGAATTTTGACCATAGAAACTTCGGACTGCTTTCTCCGAAGTTTCTGTACTATTGGGCAAAATGGAGCATTTAGCACAACGGAACAAATCAATAAATTTTTTAGGGGTTCTTTTCAATTATTCTTCGGGCAATCTGGCTTTCACTTTTCTTATAGCGGCGGGTTCGTCTGTTTCACAGCCTCACAAATCAGAAGCTATTTCATTTTGATTTTTACGGTCTTCTTTTTTCCGCTTCCATCTGTTGCCATTGCAGTAATTTTTACCGTTTTTCCTTTGGCTGATTTCTTCGTTGTTACAATTCCCTTAGCATTTACCGTGGCATATTTGGTATTGCTTGATATCCAGAGAAGTTTTTTATTTGCTTTCTTTGTGGCAGTTACTTTGGCTTTTAGTTTTAGTTTCTTGCCTGCTTTTACTGGCTTACTTTCTGTTATCTTAATTTTCTTTACAATGCCTTTCATAGATGTAATCTTCCATGAAGCATATTTTTTACTGCCATCCGTTGCTGTTGCCGTAATCGTTACTTTCTTACCGCCAGTTTTCTTTTTCAGTGTAACAACTCCACCTTGCGTTACGGTTGCAACCTTTGTATTGCTGGACTTCCAGAGTAGCTTTTTATTCGAAGCAGTCTTTGGTAAAACAGCCGCTTTTAAAGTAAGCTTTTTGCCTGCGGCAATCTGTTTGGAGAGACCGAAAAGACGGATTGAGGTTACCTTTACTTTCTTTGACGGTTTTTTACCAGTATCCGGTTTTGGTGTATTTGGCTTCGCATTTTCTACCGTAATTGGCATAACTACTTTTCGTCCAATACCGACTTCTTCATAAAGAATTTCCAGTTGCTTTTTGCCTGTTTTAGACATATCGATATTTTTCACATTTGTTGTATAACCATAGACTTTCCTCACTTTCTCCTTGAGCGTATTTGAAAAATGCTTTCTGTAAGATTCCGTTACAATTTGTGGAAGATTTTGCCTAAATGAGGGCTGCGTAACAGACTACGTCAACCGAATGAAGGCAAATTCAAGAATGCAAATTGGGGTGTACAAATTGCAGGGATGATTTTTCAAACATGCTCTAAAATATAGATTTTACTATTTTAAAAATAGCGTATCATTTTCTTCACCAAAATTCAATAGGATGTGTCTAAATGGTTGATTTTATGACACTTTTGGTGGAGGAATTCTGAATTGCCGCAGGCAAGGGAGACGCCTCCGAAGAGAACACATATAGGATATCTACTCTCTTTGGGAGCGTCTACCTTGCCTGCGGCAATTCAGAATCTTACTTCAAATATTTATTGACTTTTCTGTAAAATTATGTATATAATAGTCGTATAGTAACCATTGACACATCCTAACGGATATCTTGAAGAGAGGACTTATGGCTGTCAGAGAAACCTATATCTCAAAGACACTTTCCGCACTTGGTGATGGTGTAGCGAAAGTCGATGAAAAGATTAAGGCATTACTGGCAGATAAACAGATTCTGGCAAGAATTTTAAAATACAGTGTAGAAGAATTTAAAGAATATGATATACTGGAGATAATCAATAGAATTGAGGAAATAGAGATATTAGAAGTTCCAGTCGATTCAGGACTTTCTCACAAAAGTAAAAACGAATTTGGAAAAATTTCTGGAAGCAACACAGAAGATAATGTGCCTGGCGAGGGTGTCATATATTATGATATTCGATTTAATGTAACTGAAGGAAAGAAAAGCATAAAGGTTCTTATTAACATTGAAGCACAGGCTACAACAAGTGTTTCCAGATTAGGATATCACATTGAAAACCGCATGACCTACTATCTTTCCAGAATGATTTCTGCACAAAAAGAACAGGAATTTTTCGGGAGTGACTATGATAAGATTAAGGAAGTCATAAGTATCTGGATATGCATGGATGCCAGAAAAAATGAAGATTCTATTATAGAATACCAACTTAGACCGGAAGTAAAATTTGGTGAAAATATTCACCCTGAAAAGATAAATCTGTTAAAAGGGATTCTCATAAAGATACGAGGTGGGAAAAACATGACACAGTCTAAAAATAAATTAATCGAAATGTTGGAATATGTAATTGCAGACCATTCAGCAGAAGAAAAAAAGAATTATTTAAAAAATGAATGCGGTGTAGAGATGACCAAAGAATTAGAAAGGAAGGTGGAAGCGATGGGAGAAAGTATGGGTCGCGTAATATTACAGGGAATGCTAGAAGATGCCTGGGATAAGGGAGTAGAACAAGAACGTAGAAACACGGAAAAGGAACGGGAAAACGCAATAGCTGCATTCATTTCTTTTGGAATACCAAAAGAAAAAATATTAGAAAAAGGATACACAGAAGCAGAATATACGAAAGTAAAGAGAAAGTTGCTTTCTTAATATTTATCCTTTTCTAGCAAGAAGACTCCGACCTCTAGAGCGTGTCTGAAAAATGCTTTCTGCAAGATGTGCGTTACAATTTGTGGGAGATTTCGCCTGAATGAGGGCAGCGTAGCGGGCTACGTCAACTGAATGAAGGCAAAATGTACCGCAAATTGGGGCGTGCAGATTGCTGGAATGATTTTTCAAACACGCTCTAAGGTGGGAGATGAATTGAAAGCAGAAAAGAATATGCTGTACAGTATGTACACAAACACAAATTCCCCTCAGTACCGCAAATACTGAGGGAATTATATTATATTTTCCTAGAAAATCTATGTCAATTTTTAACATTTCATTTCTCAAATGCTCACAATCTCATGAATTCACAAAGACTTTTCAAATTCTCTAATATTCAGTTCTGAATTTATTTCAGCAGTCAACAAATAACAAACCATAATTTCACTGCAAATATTCATTGACTTTTTTGTAAAATTATGTATATAATACTTATATAGTAACCATTGACATATCATAACGGAGGTAGCGTAAATGGCGGATTCCACAATCTTACAGCCAGAAGGCTTAGAACAACGCTACGAAAGATATAAAGAAAAGATAAAGCACTTTACGATAATGAATGACATCTTTATGCGGAATGTTTTAAAGGAAACCGCATGTACTGAATATATTCTTCAGGTTATCATGAATAGAACAGACCTAAAAGTAATCGACCAGACTTTACAGAAAGATTATAAAAATCTCCAGGGGCGTTCCGCCATTTTAGACTGCGTAGCAAAAGATGCAGAGAATAATTTTTTTAATGTGGAGATTCAGGGTGAGAACGATGGTGCTTCTCCAAAAAGAGCCAGATACCACTGCGGTCTACTGGATATGAATCTATTGAATCCAGGCGATTTTTTTGACAATCTCCCGGAAACTTATGTCATTTTCATTACTAAAAATGATGTCCTTGGATATAACCTGCCAATCAACCACATAAGAAGACGAAGCAACGAAACCGGAGAAATATTTGAAGATGGTCAACATATTTTATATGTAAACTCGAAAAAACAGGACGATACCGAATTAGGCCGCTTAATGCATGACTTACATTGCAAAGAAGCGGATGAAATGTATAGTAATATTCTTGCAACCAGAGTACATCAACTAAAGGAAACAGAGGAAGGAGTGAATCAAATGTGTCAGGAATTGGAAGAGATTTATAATGAAGGCGAGCAATTTGGATTTCTGCGAGGTGAACAATCTGGCGTACAAAAAGGGGAATTGAAAAAAGCAAGAGAAACTACTCTTGCCCTTCTTGAAATGGGAATGTCCGCGGAACAGATTGCAAAAGCTGTAAATCTTTCTATAGAAACTATTCAGAATTGGATATCAGAAGCATCGTTTTGATTTGTAGAGTAAACTATATTTGTGGTCTCGGAGCAAGGTTTGAATACAAGTGTGTAAAAGCAAGTATTCAAACCGCTGCGACTAAAGTCACAAATATAGTTTATTTTATTTACTGAAAGCGTCTCCCTTGCCTGCGGCACCCCAGATTTTAAAGTTGTTCTTTCGCGATTTCCACAGCTTTTTCTAATGCAGCTTTGATTCCTGCTGGATTCTTTCCACCAGCCTGAGCCATATTTGGACGTCCACCGCCGCCGCCACCTACTAAGGCTGCTGCTTCTTTGATAATCTTTCCTGCATGTGCGCCTGCTTTTACAGCATCGTCTGTTGCAGTTACGATTAAGTTAACCTTTCCTCCCATATCGGAAGCAAGGATAACAACACCGCTGCCAATCTTGCCTTTGAGGTCATCTCCTAAGGTACGGAGTGCGTTCATGTCAACGTCTTTTACGGATACTGGAAGTACTTTGTAATCGCCTGCTTCTACTACCTGATCCATTACGTCAGCAACTTCGCTCTTGGCAATCTGGTCTTTTAATTTCTCATTTTCTGCAGAAAGTGCTTTGATTTCGTCAAGCATGGACTGAATCTTTTCTGCTAACTTATGAGGCTCTGCCTTTGCTGCTTTTGCTGCTTCGTGAAGAGTTTTTTCCTCATCAAGATAATATTTCATTACTCCGTCACCAGTTAATGCTTCGATACGTCTTATGCCCGCTGCAACACCAGTTTCAGAAATAATCTTAAATGCTTTGATTACTCCTGTATGTGGTACATGTGTACCTGCACAGAATTCTTTGGAGAAATCTCCCATAGTAACAACTCGTACTTTATCACCATATTTTTCTCCGAATAATGCCATCGCACCAGTATTCTTTGCTTCGTCAACACTCATGATTTCTGTGCTTACAGTGAGGTCTTCGGCGATTTTTTCATTTACCATTTTTTCAACTTCTGCAAGTTCTTCTGCAGTTAATGCCTGGAAGTGAGAGAAGTCGAAACGAAGTCTGTCTTTATCTACATAAGAACCGGACTGTTCTACATGATTTCCAAGAACGGTACGTAAGGATTTCTGAAGAAGATGGGTTGCACTGTGCCCTTTAGCTGTATCTGCTCTCTGTGCTTTATTTACAGATAATGTTACCGTATCACCAACTTTGAACATTCCCTTTGTTACATGTCCGATATGGCCAATCTTTCCACCGAGCATTTTTACAACATCTTCTACAATGAATTCGCCGTCTTTGCATGTGATGACACCGCTGTCAGCGTGCTGTCCACCACCTGTCGCATAAAATGGTGTCTCGTCTACAAAGATTGTTCCAGCCTGTCCATCAGTTAAAGCTTCTGTAAGCTCTGTGTCTGTTGTCATAACTGTAATCTTAGAATCACATTCCTGTGTCTCATATCCAACGAAAGTACTTGTTACAGATGGGTCGATAGACTCATAAACTGTAACGTCAGCACCCATGTAGTTTGTTGTCTTTCTTGCACTTCTTGCCTTTTCTTTCTGCTCATTCATGCAAGTCTGGAATGCTTCTTCATTTACAGTGTATCCTTTTTCTTCAAGGATTTCTTTTGTAAGGTCTAATGGGAATCCATAAGTATCGTAAAGTTTGAAAGCGTCCTGTCCATCTAACTCTTTTACGCCTTTTTTCTTCATGGATTCTTCTAAATCAGCAAGGATTGCAAGACCCTGATCGATTGTCTTATTAAACTTGCCTTCTTCCTGAATGATAACATTGTAAATGAAATCTTTCTTTTCTTCTAATTCTGGATAACCATCTTTAGAACCTTCGATAACTGTCTTGCTAAGCTCTGCTAAGAACTTGCCTTCGATTCCGAGTAAACGTCCGTGACGGGCTGCTCTTCTGATAATACGGCGAAGAACGTATCCACGGCCTTCATTACTTGGCATGATACCATCGGAAATCATAAATGTAGCGGAACGGATATGGTCTGTGATCAGACGGATAGAAATATCGTCCTGCTCATTTTCTTTGTAAGTTTTCTTTGCTACTTCACAGATCTTATCACGAAGGGAACGGATAGTATCTACATCAAAAATAGATCCTACGTCCTGAACGATAACGGCAAGACGCTCTAATCCCATACCTGTATCAATATTTTTCTGTTTTAATGTTGTGTAGTTATTATGTCCGTCATTCTCAAACTGAGTAAATACGTTGTTCCATACTTCCATATAACGGTCGCAGTCACAACCTACTGTACAGCCTGGTTTACCACAGCCGTATTTTTCTCCACGGTCATAATAAATCTCGGAACAAGGACCGCAAGGACCAGCACCGTGTTCCCAGAAGTTATCTTCTTTACCAAACTTGAAAATGCGTTCTGGAGCGATTCCAATCTCATCTCTCCAAATGGCAAATGCCTCGTCATCTTCTAAGTATACAGATGGATATAATCTGTCTGCATCAAGTCCTACAACTTCTGTAAGGAATTCCCATGACCATGCGATTGCTTCATGTTTAAAATAATCTCCAAAAGAGAAGTTACCAAGCATTTCAAAGAATGTACCGTGACGATCTGTCTTACCAACATTTTCGATATCACCTGTACGAATACATTTCTGGCAGGTTGTCACTCTTTTTCTTGGTGGAATCTCCTGGCCTGTAAAATAAGGTTTCAGTGGTGCCATACCTGCGTTGATCAGTAATAAACTGTTGTCGTTATGTGGAACCAATGAGAAACTCTTCATTGCAAGATGTCCCTTGCTCTCAAAAAACTCCAGATACATTTTTCGAAGTTCATTTACTCCATACTTTTTCAAAATTCTGTCCTCCTGTAGTATCTCATATATTGCTGCCGGTATACCGACATGAAAGGGTGCTGCCAGAAAACAATTGGTTCTCCGTCAGCACCCTGAAATATATCGCTATATAAATTATTTACCTGATGTATTTCCAGTACCAGCCGTGTTGCTTTCCATGTTCTTCTTCGTTCTTAACTTCTTTCCACAAAAAATGCCTCCGGCCGCGGCTGCTACCAGCAAAATAAACGTTATAAGATATTGAACAAATGCACCTAATACAGCCGACATAATCGGACCCTCCTTCTCATACTGAAAATAGTTTGCAGTTACATGAAATTAGTATACCATATTTGATAAAAAAGTGTAAACCTTTTTTTAACAATTTCATTCATTATCTAACAGACGAACCTGCGAAGCAGGTTCTGCATGTTGGCTGGAATTGTGAGTGAAATTAGAGGTGGTGGAGACCTAGTGATTCAGACTGTAATCTTCTGCTTACTCGAAAGTTTTTATTATCAGATGCATTTCGTATTTATCCTTTTTGCAATCAATCACAAGCTTATCGCATACTGGGCAATATCAGGCTTCCTGTTCTTTCATATCAAAAAAGCTGTGTCTTCCAATTCGAAATCCTTGTTTCTTATCATTGTTCTCTTTACCTGCTTCTCTTTCTGTAATCAATTAATATCAGCCAACACACTTTTAAGTTTTAATTTTTTCATACTGTTTTCTGGAACATATATAGTAAACTATATAAAATCCGCTGAGTAAGCAAGTCGGTGAAGATGCCAAAGGCATTACATGAATCAGTTGGTATGCTACAATAGCTAAATTTATTATAATAATCAAAATCAAAACTTTAGAATTTTTATTTTGTTGGTCAGCATATACTGATAATGCAATTATGATACCCGCTATCAGTGGAAATAATATATGAAATAAATAAAGATAGGATACTTCATATGTTCTTCCTACAAAATCCCGTACTCTCGTTAATGATGAATTATATATTGCCGCCATTATGGTTGCAATTATAGCCCATAAAAAAGCTTTTCCATTAAATAACTTTTCTTTTTTCTTTTTTCATTTTTCACTCCTCACTAGAAATTAATACATTAAATAAAATCATTATCATTTATGTTAAGAGATAAAATATTATAACTGTAAAAGTTATTTATTTTTAAAATATTTAATTATATGAATTAATATATAAGTGCAAATTATTATTAATAATACATTTAAACTTTGCCATATAATGTGAAATATTTCCTGAGACATAATATCTATAACCCCTTTCGTGCTGTAAATATATAGGTAATAACTAACAGAGTAAGTACGATAAATTTTTATATAATATTAATCGTGTTTCTCTAATAGTTGTGTTATCTCTTCTGTTCCTTCATAACAAGCACCCTCTATGGCAATATCATTCTCAGAATATTCGCCTATTCCTGCCTTGATATGGTATATATCCCCGTCCGAAGTATACGCAAGTGCGGTAAAGTTATAATCATGAAACTCATCTTGCCTTTTATCAAGTTTTTTAATTATCTTTATAAATTTAGCAGCATTTTGGGCAGAAAGATTATATTCTTTATTATTGTACTTTACTGTAATTTTTTCAATTTTATCAAAGGCTGTTGCAGGCAGTACTCTGTATCCGGTATGTTTAATAATAAAATCTACAAGCTGTTTATTGGGTCCTATCCTATAATCTTCTCCATTGAAATCATAGAAATGTAATATATCTCCTTTAAAAGTATTTAACGACACATTCTGTAAATCTCCATGACTGTTTTCGTACACAATACAAAGTTTTGCATATTTTTCTTTCGTATTATCATTTACACCATAATTACTGAGGGAATCGCCGTTCTTTAAAATAGGACTATCCTCAATCAAATCTATTAATTTGAGAATTTCTTTTTTATTTAGAGACAGAAATGTAGAATCTTCAGAAAAAGTACTATATGATATAGAGAGTATCCGACACTTTGGAAAAAGAAACTTTTGCTTCTTTTTTATTATAGAAAAGGAATCTCTTTCCCCATTTATTTCTATAGTATCATCATATTTTCCGAGAGCTAATAAACTTTTAATTTCATCTGGAATACTATTTGTGGATTCGGTAGAGTTGCTTGTTTTAGTTGTTGAATTGAATTTTGCTTCCTTTTTTTGACAGGCAGAAAAAAGAAATACTATTAAAATTATCGCGATGTAACTATATTTTTTTCTCATTCTCCGTCCCTCCATTCACCTGTGAATAATCTTTCGAAATCTTTAGATCAGTAAATTATAACTTTTAGATTCTGTTCCTGATTTTAGGAAGAGCATAATTCTATGATTATTATATATCTTTTTAAGGTACAGCACCAGTGACATCTGTTTCTCATGCATATTTTTATTTATTATATATGCCGAAAGAAAAAGGCTCCGGTTGCAAAAATCCTACCCCAATTCATAAAATTTCTTATCCTTTCTACAACACTTTTTATTGAAACTATCAACGTTCCTATCTATATATATGCAGTAGAATGAGAATCCCACAAAAAAATGTCTCTTGACCAGTCCTAAAAGTTGAACACTGCACTTTTAAGACTTTTAATGATCTCTAAGACTATTATGTCACTGCGTAGATGTGAAATCCAGTTACGCACTATTTACAACTTGCATCATATCTTCGTGAGCAGGTAATCCTATCACTTAGATTACTTCCAAGTATTTAGATGTATCTTCTTTATTTCTTTTATAAAAATCAAACAAATATTTTACAACACTACCCAAATCTTTTTTACATTTATAATCTCATTGATTAATTTTCGCCTCCATTTCTGAAAGAGTCATTTTATCATCAGAAAGTTGAGAACTTCTTGTTGTAGAATTATTTGTATTTTCCTCATTATATCTTTTTACAATATCTTGGTCTATTTCATAAACACCTTCATATACATTAATTGGAGCATATGTTATTGTTCCATTTTCCTCATTTTCTTCTAAAAACCAAATATATTGCTTTCCTTTTTCTGGCTGCCACGCTCCATCAAATTGAAAACGCACATAAGAATTATCGGGATTCTTTTCTACTTTTTTCTTTAATTCATCCATTTTAGGATCGTTCTGTTTTTCAAGATATTTTGATGCTAATATAGTTCCACCTAAATTGTTAACTATAATAGTATTTTGGGCTTTACCAATATAACACTTATTAATTTCTAGTACATATTCTGTTCCAATTGTAGCTACCCCATCTACCCAGGCATGTTCCTCTTTTACCGTTGCTTTTACTATTAAGTCTGCATGCTCCTTTAATTCTTTGATTGTATTACAACTATATAAAAAATCTGCTGTTGACGGAATATCTAAAACAATATTTTTAGTTTCCTTCTTATCTTCTGTCATATCTCCCTGATTTTTAAGTTTAGAAACTATATGAGTAGAGTTACCATTATCAGAATTAACTTTTTCTTTGGAGCAACCACAAATTAGGGTAAATAAACATATCACCAATATGAATACAATTTTATTTTTTCTCATCTTTCTTTCCCCCGATTATATTATAAGCTCATGTGTTTAACTATTCCTTTTCTGATTTTTATTTATACAAATAATTTATACCGTTACTGAAAACTTATAAAAAGTTATAAACCTTTATGTTTCATTCCTACTTCATTGTGTATGCTTTCAATTTGTATTTCTACAATATCTACTTACAGGTTCTTGTACACTCCATAGGCGTAAATTCCTGACTAACGTATCAGTACACATCTGTATTAACTTGAAAGTGTTATTTTACAGATTGTTTCATCGCATTTTCTCCATATCTTTTCAGATTCAAGGCTGCCTGATAATCTCTATAAAATACTTAACAATATAAATCTTTTTCTCATAATCAACGTCATCCCCTCCTACTCTTATTTTCTAATATCATATTTTTATATTACCAAAAGCATAATATTTTGTCAACATCATATTTGAATCAAATATATTTTATTCAAATATATTGAAGTGTTTCTCTAAAATTATATACTGGAATAAAGTTATCTCTTTTATAAATTTTTTTGATTTTTAATATTTACTATTTTATATAGTTTAAAATATAATTATATTAACTAAAAAATTAACCACTAATCTGAAGAAATCTCCCTTTTGTTAAACAAAACATATGTCTAACAAAGGAAGATTTTCAGATTAGTGGTCAATTTTTTAGTTGCACTGCGTGCTATCTAGTACCTGCACCTACTATACCCGCAAAATGGTTGGATAGAGATAATAGTAGCCAAAACCACGAGTATAATTTCCTTTTATCATCTCATTTTTACAGTATCCGTATTTCATATAATCTAATTCCATTATGAGATTTTCCCGTCGGGCTACAATGAATTGAAATCTTTTTTGTTGTTTTGACAACTTTACCATTCATTAACTGCTTTACCGTTGCAGTTCCTGTTGCTGTCGAGCCATTTTTCTGAAATAATTTGGAACTAACTTCCCAGTGTGAATTAACATACTTAATTTTTAAAAAATTTTTTTAACATTTTACCTCTCCTCTTTTATGACGGTAATCGTTTCTTCTTTTGTAATATTTGAATTTCTAGTTGCCTGATATTCTTTATAGTAGAAATAACCGCAAAAAATATTTAAAATAATTATACATGCTGTAATCACAAAAATAGATATTCGTACATGATTTCGTATCCTTAGCTTTCGAAACAAATAGTCTTCATCTATTTCACAAAAATAATCAGACACAACAGATGTTGGTGTTCCAAATTCTTTTACAATATCTTCTTCTGCAACATCCGGATATTCATCACAATAATCTTGTAAATGCTCCTCTAACTTTTTTATATAGGCTCTTTCTTTACAACCATATACAGGAAGGCTTTGTCGAACCTTCCTGATATACTGTCTTTCAATTTTTCTGTTCAATATTCTCTCCTCCCGTTGCTATTTCCGATGAAGACTGGTCCTGGGACAAAATTAATTCAACACCTAATTTTACCTGGTTATACTCTTCAAGCAATTCATGGAAATATATTACTCCTGCTTCCTCTAAGTGATAGTAGACCCGCATTAACCGTTTTCCTGCCGGCTTTTTATAATCTGTCAAATATCCTTTATCCACTAAGCGATACAAGATCGGATATAATGCCCCTTCCGTAACCGTAATAATACCATTGGATTTATCGCATATACTCTGTGTAATCTGGTATCCATAGCAATCTCCATCTTGCAAAATAGCTAATGTTAATAATTCTATTGTTCCTTTTTTAAAAGAGTTTCTTTTGGCCATCTAAATTTCCCTTTCGTTTTAAATACAATTACACATTAGCATATGTTATATTTGTTTTCAATATATTTTATTCAAATATATTATTGACAATATATAATTTCTATTATAACATATAGGTATCAGATATCTGAATAAATAGCAGCTACAAGTAAAATAGAGTTTTTTAACATTCTTTTGAGAAGGAGATTATTATGAAATTTAAAAAAGTTCTACCATTCTTTACATTTATCCTGGCACTATTATTTTTTAGTGCTTTCCCAACACACGCTGCTCAAAATAAACCTTTGACATCCAAGAAAGCGTATCAGCAATTTCTACATAAAAAAGTTGGGAAAAAGAAATATTTTCAGATTGTAAATATCGGAAATAAAAATGCTCCTGTCTTAATCATTGGTTCAGGAAAAAAAGAAGCTGTTAAGGGCAAAACATATTTTAATAATTGCAAAGTATATACATTTTCAAACAGACAGATTAAAGCGATGAAACCTTTCAAAAATTATGGTGGAAGATTTATCAGCTTAAAAGAAAAAAATGAGAAATATTATCTCTGTAACGGTTGCTCTGATTTTTCTTCTTTATACACTATAAACAAAGGAAAAGTTATCACTCATGAATATTTCAACTGTCACAGCGCAAAAGGGACAGATCGGACAAGTCAATCTGTTTTTAAAAAGGATAAAAAAATTATTAAAAATCTTGGTTATTTAAATGCAGCAAAGTATAATAAATATAGAGACTCTTACAAAACAGTGACATCTTCTATCAATTTTGTGAAGAATACATCTGCTAATAGAAACAATATTTTAAAAGCAAATACTCGCACAGCAAAATAATTTAATTCATTAAATAATGATTTTTTCAACAAACGACAAATACAACCATAGGAAATGTGAAAGTAGTCGTTATACCAAAAATGCGTCCCCACATTTTTGTTACTCCAATATCATATTTCTTATGGTTGTATTTTTTATTTTTCTGTGTATTGGCCAAATTATGTAGGAAAATAGTTCAGATATAGAATCGGTATTCAATTACAAGGATTTAGTAATTAATTATTACAGCGAACGGATAGGGGAGGATCAGAGAATGAAAATCAGAAAAACACATAGTTATATCGCGATAATTTTAATAGTATTTCTTTTTTCTGCCTGTCAAAAAAAAGAATCAAAAATTTCTTTTTCCAAAATGTCGGATACTCTCTGTATCATACAGTACCTTTTCTGAAGATTCTACATTTCTATCTCTAAACAAAAAAGAAATTCTCAAATTAATAGATTTGATTGAGAATAGTCCTATTTTAAAGGATGGTGATTCTCTCAGTAACTATGGTATAAACGATAATACGCAGGAAAAATATGCAAAACTTTGTATTGTATACGAAAACAGTCATGGAGATTTACAGAATGTGTGGTTGAATACTCTTAAAGGAAATATTCTGCATTTTTATGACACTTCCAGAGAAGATTACCGTATAGGTCCAAATGAGGAACTTGTAAAATTTATCACAAAACATGCCGGTTACAGAGTGCTGTCCGCAACAGATTTTGATAAAATTAAAAGAATTACTGTAAAATATAATGAAGAAGAATATGATCTTTCAGACGATACAACAAAAAAATTTGTAAAAGCACTGAAAAAACTAGACAAAATACAGGATGAGATTCACGATTCTAATCTTACAGCAATTGCTTTCACTTCGGACGGAGATATGTATCATATAAAAATAGCAGCAGGAGAATATTCTGAGAATGATATTGCCATAGAAGGGGCCTGTTATGGCAATGCCAAAAATCTGATTCATTTGTTAGAAAAGCAGGAGTAATTCCATTTTCCACTCAGAATGAGAAAGAATTTACAGAAAAAACTTGACAAACCCTATTTTTCAAACACGCTCGTACAGCATTGCAATAGCAATTGAGTAATATCAAACCGTCAACGGCACACCTTGAAATATCAATCAATGCCATTAAGCCATGTGTTCAAATGACAGTGTCTCTGACCCACTTACGTATGGTAGCAAAATTATGTAATCTATAAGCTAGAAAGTGAGAAATAAATATGAAAAAAATAATAGCAATAATCATAAGTATTGTCATTATATGTTTGAATGTTTTTGAATTAATTCATGCTGGATTTTTTAGAGATGCTCATCCCAACATAAACATTGCCGAAGTAGAATCATATTTTTTTTGGGGATCGTTTTTTCTATCCATTGCTTTTCTTATGACAATAATATATTTCATTTCAAAACAAAATGTGAAAAAGAACAGTCAAGTTACCGATAAATGTATAATATTACTTATTGCTGTTTTAGTTTGCTTGAATATATTTGTTGGAGTTAAGTATTATAGTATAGTAAAGGATTGCTCCTTAAAAAAAGTAGAAGAAACAGATTATATAGCCTCAGAACATTTAAGGAGCACATCTTTAGATGAATTACAATGAGATGGAAGTACTTATACAACTTATTCCAGCACAAAAAACTTGTACCATACGATATGATTATTCTGAAGTTGCAGAATTAACATCTACTCTTGGCAATATAGAAGTCACACGACATGATACTTATCAACAATTTAAATGTAGCAAAAGCACCTATGATATAAAAGGAGGTTATGCATAAAATATGTCTCAAATAATATTTAATTCTGTCTGGAGTTTTTTTAATTTATTTTTAATATTATTTTCAATAGTTATTATTATTTATTTACTAATTCTTATAATCAAATATTTTAAAAACAAATAAATTTTATAATATTTATAATATATTGTAGAGATTCTAAGGAGTAAAAAAACTCCTGATGATATTTCATAATATTTTCCAGTCCAGAAATCAATTTGATTAAGCGGCTTTTATGTTCCATCACTTGCGAATGTACAATCTCTGTCTCATCTGCTAATGTCATATATGGACACATCATATCCCCATTTATTACATAAATCATTATAATCTCCGGCTGCTACTCGTATGTGAGGTTCTACACTGTAGTCATCATTCATGCTCCAAAATGTCCCATATACCTTGTCCCCGTCCATTGCAATAAGCTTCTTAACATTTTTTACGTAAATAACCACTCTAAGTGGGAAAAAATATTCTTTTCTTAGAAAAGAAACAAATTCCTTGCACGATTTTCGAACTTCACTATCTATATCCTTATCAAACCTGATTCTCAAACTTGTCCGGTGTCCCTGTTCATGCAAATTAATATTTTTTTCCCAATTTTCAATCGTCCATATATGTTCCATAATTTACCTATCCCCTGTTACTTCATCAAAATCCTTCTCCTCATGGAAGTTCATATTTTTCACCATCAATTACTATATCCTCAGCATTTATAAACATCTTGTCTGCATAAAGTTCAATACATAAATTAAATTCCAGATTATAGCCATTTAATAATCTAATTTTTTTCATTGGAAATTCGATTTTGTCCGCTCCAATGTATGACATCTCCACGAAAGGATAATACTCTGGACTTTCTTTTTCTTTTTTATTTGTACTATGCACAAAGAAAATATTATATATTTTTTCTATTTTCATTTCGTGTCTTTGGGCTGTATAAGGATTAACTAACGATAAAGATATTACTCCCTCCATTATATTGTAATTAAACGACCATATCTCATTTTCTTCTATTTCATAGAATATCCCCTCTAAAGATAACATTATTATCACCTGCTCTCTATTCACATTCTTTCCAAAGACATACACGTATATCTTCTTTATCATGCCATATTCTTTTTATTATAATATTATCATCTGTCATCTTGTAAACTACCTTCTTGTCTTTCATTAACTAATTGACATAATGCAGCTCTCTGATATTCTCTTGTAAGTTCCTTTACTTTATTATGCCATTTTTTTACAACTGGACTATATGATAATGCAATTGCACCTATTATCATTGCCACTGGTACATAATAATTCTCTGCAAATTTTAAAGCACATACTACGGGTAAAAAAGGAACAGATTGAGCAATATCATATTTCAAAATTTTTCGTTTGTAATTATTAACATCTATTTCCTTCCATATTTTTGTATCTTTTAGTTCGTTCTTCCAAAACTCCCAGTCTGGATCTGGCATTTGTGGATGATAGATTTGAAAAATCGCTTCTACCTCAGGTGTATACTCTATGGTATTATATCTCTCCTCAAATTTCCTATCTGATTCTGGTTTCTTAGAAAAATACAATAATTTCTCATTTTTATCAATCGAATATTTATAGTTATCATAACAAACTCCACAATATGGAAATTCACTCCATTTATGTTTTTTATAAAAAATAACCCTTCGAAATGTAACCCCCTCTGTTGATAAAATATAATCATCGTTCCAAAATAGGAAAATAAGAAGAAGGCCTACTGACACATATAATATAAATTCGCTCCAATCTATACCTGTCCTTGAAAAATTTTCTGCTACTGTTTCTCTGGTAAGACCATACTGAAAAGCAAATATAACTCCGGTAAATGCGGCTACTGATCCCTCAATTTTTCTAGAATATATTACTTGAAACTCCAGTTTGCCTTTTTTTATCTTATCATGTGTTTCCTTCATATTTACACTCATATGTTATAAACCCTTCCTGCCAGCATTTTTCATCTAAATTGTACTTTTCATAATCAAAATATTGATTCTTTTTAATTTTATTTTTTGATTTATATTTCTTGATAAATTTTTTAGATTCTTCTTGATTTTTAACTATTTTAATTACTGATAGTTCTTCTTCCTCTCCATTTTTATAAATATAAGTAAAGATAACGTATACCGTTCTTTGCTTAGCCATATCTAAGCCTGTAACTTCAAATTCTTCTATACAAAATCCCTCTGGAAAGTCTTTAAATCCGGGCAACTCACTACTATATTTCTCTTTCACTTCTAAAGCTTTATCATAAGATGAAAAAATCCCTATTATTTTATAATCTTCGTTTCCATCTTCAAATATATGTATATGATATATTACATAACATTTCATTTTTCTCTCCCTTTTCAAATATACAATATTAAAATTAGAGATTTAATTTAAATACATATCAATGTCAATAACTGCATCCAAATAGTTCACAATGCTTATTTTTATCAAATGGTGACATTCTCGTTTCATTTCTTCTTTTACAATCCGAAGGCTTTATATTTAATTCTTTTTCGATTTTATATACATCAAAATCGTTATCGAAAAACAAATTCATTTCTATATATACCATTTTTCACCAAAAAACCTCCTCCGATTGTATCTACATAAGACACAACCAAAGGAGGTCTGGTGTGACATTTTATTTTATATTTTTTAGTATTTTTATGAATTCCGACTCTTTTTCTGTACTAGACAGGCTTATGATACAGCCTTTGTCTTCATAGTAGCAGGAAGTAATATTTTTGTCTTTCACAATATAAACATCTTTTCCATTTACTTGAATCTTCTTTTTTCCTGTTCCATCATACGTCACATGAACATCTACATTTTCTTTAAATCCCTGGGTAAAACTAATGTAACTATCGTTTGAGCCTTCATAATAGGCATTATACATCGTTACCGGATTCTCTGTTTCATATAATAAATGATAGCCTTCCGGTATATAGGTCAGTTGTAGCTGTTGAAATGTTTTTTCGGAATCCTCTGTTTCCCCGGAATCATGGATATAGATGTTGTCCTCAAAAAAATGAATGATAAGTGTTCCTACTTTTTCCCGTAAATCATCATTTGCCAGAACGATGCCGGCATTCAGTATCAGAAGAATCGCTGCAACCAGCAAAATATTCACTCGTCTTTTTTTCTTTGCTTTCTTTTTTTCCTCGCGAATTATCCCCTTCATCTTCTCGTTGAATTCTTTAGAAAATTTATATGGATAATCCTGAGCTTTCGCTGTTATCTCTTCATAATCCTGCCGGGCGGCTTTCTGCACTTCCTGCTTCAATAATTGTTCAAAATCCATATTCATAAGTATATCCTTTTTTTAGCATCTTTTCTCTTAACTGCCCCCTTGCCCGGCTGGATATTTTTCTTACATTTGCCGGACTGATTCCTAAAATTTCTGCAATCTCACGGCTATTTAATCCATCATAATACTGTAAATATATCACTTCCTTATATGGATACTTTAAGCCTCTGATCAACGTGTTTAGAAATGCACCCGCTTCTTCCTTTATTAACTGACTTTCTAACAAATTACATATCTCTGAGGATTGTTCGATTACCTGCTCACTTTCTACCAGACTTAGCTTCTTATTTTTCTTTATAAAATTGTAGCATTTATTTTTTAATATCGTGACGATATAATTCCATGTTCCAACAGGATCTTCCTCGTTAATCCTGTCTAAATAATCAGTCAAAGTAAGAAAGGTATCATGTACCATATCTTCTGCATTTAACTCGTCTTTTAAAATCATATTCGCTGTATAATGCATTCGATTTCTATAGGTATCGTAAATTTTAACGAATTTTATTCTCTCCTCTTCTGTATCAAGCGACATTAAATAGATAAGCATATATATAAACCCCTCAACATTATTTTTCATATTCTATCACAAATAACAATTTAATTCATTAACTAACAATTTAATTCATTAACTAACAATTTAAGCCCTTTCTTCTACAGCCAAAAAACAGAACCGTGAAAAAGTCCAATATAGAAAATATAATATGGGAGCAGCAAAAATGCGACTGAGCATTTTCTGCGTCCGCGACGACTTTTATATTTTCTATATTGGACTTTTTCACGGTTCGTCTGTTTTGCCTAATGAATTAAATTGTTACTTAAACAAGTACTTCGTTCATACTCCCGGTTCGATATCCTTCCAGGTCGAGTGTAATGTAAGTAAATCCATATCTTTTTAATTTATCTACGATTTCTTTTCTAAGATTCTCATCCAACATTCTTGGAATATCTTCCGGCAGGAGTTCGATGCGGGCATTTGTTCCATGAATACGAACCCGGAACTGACGAAATCCCTGTTCTCTAAGAAGGTCTTCAGCCCGTTCTACCATGGCAAGTTTTTCTTTTGTTATTGTCTCACCATAAACAAAACGGGAGGCTAAGCAGGCAAAGGATGGTTTACTCCATGTTGGAAGATTCATCTGTTTGGAAAGTTCCCTAATTTCTGCTTTGGTAAGTTCTGCCGCTCTAAGAGGACTTTTAATGCCAAGTTCGGTGATTGCCTGCATTCCTGGACGGTAATCTCCAAGATCGTCCAGGTTAGAACCTTCTGCTACGCAGACCATCTGGTTTTCTTTCGCTTTTTCTAAAAACTTCTGAAATAATCCTTTCTTACAAATGTAACATCGGTTTGGCGGATTATGCTGAAATGATGGAAGTTCCGTATCTCCAAGATCAAGCACAATCTGTTTTACGCCAATATTTTTACAAAATTCTTCTGCTTCCCCGGATTCGCTTTCCGGAAAAAGACAGGACTTTGCCGTTAACGCAATCACATTATCCCCCAATGCTTCCTTTGCCGCTGCCAGAAGAAAGGTGGAATCTACTCCTCCGGAAAAAGCAACTGCTACTGATTCAAGTCCTTTTAAATAATCCAGTAATTTCTGATATTTTACTTCTAAATCGCTCATATCTTCTTTTTCAGCTTCTTTCCTTTTATCTTAATTTTTGTCTTAATTTTTATCTTAATCTCTATCTGTTTTTTCTATATTTCTTATAATTTCTATGTTTCCCTTATTTGTATTATTTTACTCCTCTTGCGCAAGTCTCGTAAAGAAACAGGTGCGGTTTCCTGTATGACAGGCAGCTCCGATCTGCTCTACTTTTGCAAGAATCGTATCTTTATCACAGTCAATATCTAAAGTCTTCACATACTGATAATGTCCGGAAGTATCTCCCTTTGTCCAAAGTTCCTGACGGCTACGGCTAAAATAAGTCATTTTTCCTGTTTCCAATGTTTTTTCAAAGGATTCTTTTGTCATATAGGCAAGCATCAATACTTCATTTGTCTTATAATCCTGTGTAATAACTGGAATCATTCCATCGCTGTTTAATTTAAATTCGTCAAAAGAAAGTTTGCTTTTCATTTATAATGCTCCTTTTGTAGAAAGTACATCCGTAATTCTAGGGTCGTAAGAACAAGCCTCATCCAAAGCTTTTGCAAATGCCTTAAATGCCGCCTCCATAATATGATGATTATTGCTTCCATGCATTAATTTTAAATGAAGGTTCATTGCTGCGCTGTAAGAAATCGCATAGAAAAATTCCTGTACCATTTCTGTGTCAAATCCACCGACTCTCTCTACGGTAAATGGCAGGTCACACACACAGTATGGTCTGCCGGATAAATCTACTGCACCAAGTACGAGTGTCTCATCCATTGGAAGTAAAAAGTTTCCGAAACGGCGAATTCCCTTTTTATCTCCCACCGCTTCACGTATAGCCTGTCCCAGTACGATTCCAGTATCTTCAATCGTGTGATGGCAGTCTACCTCTAAGTCCCCATCCACTTTACAGGTCAGGTCAAAAAAGCCGTGTTTGGCAAAGCTATTTAACATATGGTCAAAGAAACCGATTCCGGTATCAATATCATATTTGCCGCTACCGTCTAAATTCAGGTCAACAATAATCTTTGTCTCACTTGTATTTCTCTCTACATGTGCTTTTCTTTCTGCCATTTTTACTCCTCCTCAAAACGAACAGCGATGGAGTTTGCGTGTGCAGTCAGTCCCTCTGCCTGTGCAAATGTCTCAATATCTTTGTGAATTGCTTTTAAAGCATCTTTTGAATAGTAGATGATGCTTGATTTCTTTACAAAGTCATCGACATTTAATGGGGAGAAGAACTTCGCAGTTCCATTTGTAGGAAGAACATGGTTTGGTCCTGCAAAATAATCTCCAAGTGGTTCAGAACTGTACTCTCCGATAAAGATAGCTCCGGCATTTCTTACCTTTGTCATTACTTCAAATGGATTGGCCGTTACGATTTCAAGATGTTCGGACGCAATCGCATTTACTACTTCTAATGCTTCATCTAAAGTCTCTGCCTCTAAAATATAACCAAAGTTTTCAAGGGATTTCTCGATAATCTCTGCTCTTGATAACTTCTTTAAGTATCCTTCAATTTCTTCTTGTACTTTTTCGCCAAGTGTCTTACTTGTTGTCACTAAAATCGCACTGGCAAGTTCGTCATGCTCTGCCTGTGAAAGTAAGTCTGCCGCTACGAAATGCGGATTGGCCGTATCATCGGCAAGAACAAGAATCTCACTTGGTCCTGCAATAGAATCAATACTTACATGTCCATATACTGCTTTTTTTGCAAGAGCAACATAAATGTTTCCAGGACCTACAATCTTGTCAACCTTTTCAATAGACTCTGTTCCATAAGCTAATGCACCGATTGCCTGCGCTCCACCAACTTTATAAATATGAGTTGCACCAGCTTCATTTGCGGCAACTAAAGTAGCTGGTGTTACTTCTCCCTCCTTATTTGGAGGGGTTACCATCACGATTTTCTCTACACCTGCAACCTTTGCCGGTACAATATTCATAAGTACAGAAGACGGATATGCTGCCTTTCCACCCGGTACATACACACCAACAGAAGCTAAAGCAGTCATCTTCTGACCAAGAATCGTACCGTCCGGTTTCGCATCAAACCAGCTGTTTCTCTTCTGTTTCTCATGATACTCACGAATATTTACAAGAGATTTGCGGATAACTTCTACTAAAGAATCATCTACTTTTTCATATGCTGCCTTGATTTCTTCCTCTGTTACCTGAATCGTATCTTTTGTCAGCTTACATTTATCAAACTTCTCTGTGTAAGCAAAAAGAGCTTCGTCTCCTTTTTCCTTAATCTCGTCTAAAATGCCCTGCACGGTTCCGGCATACTGGTCGTAATTATTAGGGCTTCTTTTTAATAAATCACTTAAAATATTTTTTGTATTTTCTTTATTTACCTTTAAAACTCTCATTTTCTTTTCCTCTGGAATTTTTCTATTTTTGTTTTTATCTTTTCTTGGAAATATCACCAATCATTATCAGTAATTGATTTTTTAATATCTAATATTATTTACTGGCTTTTACTTACTATCCCCTACTAATATTTATCTCTATCAATTTGATACTTATCTAAAGTCATTAGCCTATTGCTGTTTCAGCTTACGCAGGTCATAAATCAGTTTACGGATTCTCTCCTGTTCCATCTTAAGACTTACCTGATTTACTACCATACGGGCAGAAAGATCACAAATTTCCTCTAAGACTGTAAGCCCGTTTGCCTTTAATGTAGAGCCAGTCTCTACGATATCGACGATAACTTCGGAAAGCCCGACAATCGGAGCTAACTCTACCGAACCGTTTAACTTGATAATCTCTACGGTCTGGAACTTTTTATTGTAAAAATAGTCTTTGGCAATACTTGGATATTTGGAAGCAACACGAATCAGCTCACCATGCTGTAACTTTTCTCTTGCACTTTCCGGTCCGCAGACACACATTTTACACTTTCCAAAACCAAGATCCATCACTTCATAAAGATTTCTTCCTTCTTCAAGAATCGTATCTTCCCCAACAATACCGATATCGGCTGCTCCGTACTCTACATAAGTAGGAACGTCAGAAGCCTTTGCTAAGAAAAACTTAAGCTTTAAATCTTCATTGACAAAAATAAGCTTTCTTGTCTCTTTATCACGAATGGAATCACAGGTAATGCCAAGTTTCTCAAACATATCCATTGTTTTATTGGCAAGTCTTCCCTTTGCCAGAGCAAATGTTAAATAGCGCATCTTAATATTCCTCCCTGAATTCCTGTAATGTCTTTGTCTCCTGCTCTCCGGAAGCCATATCATAAACAGTGACATTCTCCCCATCTAAATAGAGGATTCCTTCTGCTCCCTGATTCTTTCCAAAAGCAAGATATTCTTCTAACGTCTTTCCTTCTGTTATGGAAACGAGTTCCGTCCGCACTCCGGCATCTCTTAACTTTACAATTAATGGAATCGCATTCTGTCTGTCTTCTGATTTATAAAGAAGTAAGGAATAGGCATATTCTTTTAAGGAAATGCTGATATTCTGACGGCTTAATGCAGATAGTACATCATCAATCAAAATGGTAAATCCGCTGGCACTTGCTTCCTTACCAAACTGCGCTAAAAGATTATCATAACGGCCACCTTTTCCGATCGCATCTCCAGTTCCATAAGTATACCCACGGAAAATAATTCCTGTATAATAATCAAAATGGTTCACCATGCCAAGATCAAAACTTACATATTTTTCGTAACCGTAAAGCTTTAACACTTCATACACTTCCTCTAGTCTGGCAATTGCTGCCTGACAACGAGGATTTATCGTAAGCTTCTTTGCCTTTTCAAGCATGGTAACATCACCATATAAATCATTATACTCAAGCAGAATGTTACGATAACAATCTTTCATAGATAAATCCGATAAAAGAATTTCCATTCCAAGAGCATTCTTATTCTCGATATATTCGTGAATCTGCTCCTTAACTTCCTCAGAAGCTTCTAACGCATCCATAATTCCTTTATAAAACTCTGCCTGCCCGATATCTATACGAAAATCCGTAAGACCTGCCGCAAGGAAACAGTCAATCATCATGATGATTCCCTCTGCATCTGCTTCCGGACTATCATCATTAATAAGCTCTGCTCCCATCTCTGTCTTCTCGGTAAGCTTACCTTGATAACTTCTGTTATTTAAAAATGTATTCCCGCGGTAAGAAAGACGAAGTGGTAATTCACAGGCACTATAATACTTTGCCACACTTCTTGCAATAGAAGGCGTCATATCCGGGCGGAGAACTAATGTATTATTATTTCTATCAAAGAACTTAAACATCTCTACAGAACTTACAGTTCCTGTATCACTGTTAAATATATCAAAAAATTCAAATGTTGGTGTCTCAATATCCTGATAGCCGTAAAGCTCTAATATATGATGAATCCGCTTCTCCACCGCTGACTTTCTCTTACATTCTGAGTTATAAATATCTCTTACTCCCTCTGGAGTGTGGAGCAGTTTTTCTTTCATTAATGTTATCCTCCTAAATTAAAATCTCATTCACCACTTTTATAAAATTGTCTGAGCTATTCTCATAAAAAAATAATTTTATTACCTGTTTTCTCTTTTAATTTATAAAAATCTATAAAAGAAAGAGCCTGCATTCACAGACTCTTTTGTGACAATCTTCTTGCCCTTTAAATACTCTGTCACAATAAAGTGGTAACGCATTAAAACTGTTTATGATTATACTCGTGACCGCCCATTTTGTCAACCAGAGAACAGAACTTTTTCTAATTGATTCCTGTAAAATTAATTGAAATTATGGTCATCCATGTCTCCATCTCCATCAAATTCAACAGGGTCGATGTGACTTACCGCCCCATACATATCTCTTCCGACTACCTTTTTATCTTCTCTTTCCTTCTCAATAAGATCACTCAGCACTCTCTTTACCTGCGCAGACTTCGCAATATTCTCCAGACGGATAACTGGGGTGGAACGGTCTTTTGTGTGAAGCTCAATCGTTCCTGTTCCAAAAATACGCTGTGGAAGGCTGCGGTATAATGTAATATCTGTAATACGGTATAACAGACATTCATCTTCTCTTGAAGAAAGAAATCCGCTATTTACATATAATCTTCCATTCCCCACTGTATATTTTGTAAAACTAATCGGGAACCATAAATGATGCTTTCTGTCCTCCCAGATATTTGCTGTAACTTCTCTGATCTCTCCATTTTCTGCTTTTCCCATAATATGCCTCCTTCTATATTTTCGTTCTTTTATCCAACATATCACATTCTCATTTTCCATGCAAGTATGCCTGACGTTTTGACATTCCCTTCTTATCTATGGTATCATGAAAAGGCTGCAAATCCTACTGTTTTTCAGATATTTTTGCCGCAATATCATTCTAGACTCAGGAGGAACTTATTATGGCTTTTGATGGCGTTGTAATTGCCAATATTGTATATGATATGAACCGCCTGCTTACCGGCGGACGCATCTACAAAATCTATCAGCCGGAAGCGGACGAACTGCTTCTTGTTGTAAAAAATAATAAAGAAACCTATCGACTACTGATTTCTGCTGGAGCAAGTCTTCCACTTATCTATTTTACTACAAAGACAAAGGCAAATCCTATGACCGCCCCAAACTTCTGTATGCTGCTTCGAAAATATATTAGTAACGGAAGAATTATCGAAATCACACAACCTGGTATGGAACGAATCGTTGAGATCACAATCGAACATTTAAATGAACTTGGTGATACCTGCCGTAAAAAAATGGTTATCGAAATCATGGGAAAACACAGTAATATTATTTTTATTGATGAAAAAAACATGATTATCGACAGCATCAAACATATTTCCAATCAGGTAAGTTCTGTAAGAGAAGTTCTACCAGGAAGAACTTATATCGCCCCTCCAGGAAAGGGTAAGATTTCTCTTAATGATCTATCTGTTGAATGGATGGACAATACACTGCTTGTCAAACCAGTTTCTGTGCAAAAAGCAGTCTATGGCAGTATTTCCGGTATCAGTCCTGTGCTTGCCAATGAAATCTGCTACCGCGCCGACATCGATGGAGATTCTGCTGTTGCTTCTCTTACCCCAATGCAGCAAAGTTCCCTTTACGGTGAACTCGTCCGTCTGAAAAACCAGATAGAAACACACGCTTTTTCTCCAAATATTATTTACGAAGGAAAAGCTCCAAAAGAATTCGGTGCGGTTACATTTTCCATGTTCAGTGATTTAACTACGGAAGAATATCCTTCCATCTCTGAAGTATTAGAAACCTTTTACGCACAAAAAGAAGTTGTGACCCGTATCCGCCAAAAGTCCGTTGACCTACGCCATATCGTGCAAAATGCGTTAGAGCGTACTGCGAAAAAATATGACCTGCAGCTAAAACAGTTAAAAGATACAGACAAAAAAGAAAAATATAAAATATACGGAGAGCTTCTTCACACTTACGGCTATGAAGCAGCCCCTCATCAAAAAGAATTAAAATGTATAAACTATTATGATGGCAAAGAAATCACGATCCCACTTGACCCTGACTTAAATGCGATGGAAAATGCTAAAAAATATTTTGACCGCTATGGAAAGTTAAAACGTACTTATGAAGCATTAAGTACTCTTACAAAAGAAACCTTTGCCGAACTATCACATTTGGAATCTGTAAGTAACGCTTTAGAAATCGCCCGCGATGAAAATGATCTTGCTATGATCAAAGAAGAATTAATCGAGTGCGGTTACATGAAACGTCATGGCAGAAATCAAAAAAAACGTCAAGGCAAAAGTAAACCGCTTCACTATATTTCTTCTGACGGATTCCATATGTATGTCGGAAAAAACAACTTCCAGAACGACGAATTATCTTTTAAATTCGCTAACGGAAAAGATATGTGGTTTCATGCTAAGAAAATGGCAGGTTCTCACGTCATCGTAAAGCTCGGAACTGCAAATGAACTTCCTGACCGTACCTACGAAGAGGCCGCAAGACTTGCCGCTCACTACTCTAAAGGGAAAAATGCTCCAAAAGTGGAGGTCGATTACACCGAACGACGAAACTTAAAGAAACCGCCTCAGGCAAAACCAGGATACGTCATTTATCATACGAATTACTCCATGCTCATTGATCCGGATATCAGCGGTATCAAAGAAATTTCTGATCTGTAGATTTGGTGTAGATGAAAAAAGAAAGAATACCCTATCCCATCTGCTCTGTAGTCGCTGTATTTAAGATGCTCATCCGCATCTTAAATACGCTCCGAAGCCGCATCTGGGATAGGGTATTTTTTCTTTTTTCTGACTACTCTAAATCCACAGTTGGTGAGAATGGGGACTCCCCAAAAGTCCACTCTTTCTATTCAAATGGAAATGTCCAGAAGAAAGTTCTATCGCAGAAGAAAGTCAAATAGAAGAAATAGAACTCTTTATATAACTAAATCCCAAGTATATACAACAATTTGAATGTCAGTTCTTTAAAAATTAATTTCCCGGAAAGTCATATCCTTCTGGTATATTCCATGTTCCTAAACTACAAATCAGAATATAATTTTTCGTATTTTCTGGAAGATGCTTTCCATGAATAGTTTTTCCTCATTCCTTTTGCAGTAAGGTTTTTCCATTCTTCTGGATTCTTTTTATAGACATCTAAGGCTGCAAGAATTGCATCTAAAAAGCCTTCCGCATTATAATCTGTAAATCCAAAACCGGTTCCTGTTTTGCTCTTTGGATTATAGATGCTTACGGTATCTTTAAGACCTCCTGTCTTTCTTATAATCGGAACCGCTCCGTAACGAAGGGACATAAGCTGACAAAGTCCACATGGTTCAAAGCGTGATGGCATTAATATCGCATCGCAGCCAGCATAGATGTATTTTGCCATTTCATCGGTATAATCTAATTGCACATATACTTTATCCGGGTACTGTTCCTGATAAGAAAGAAACATATTTCGATATTCCTCTTCCCCATCACCTAATACGTAAAGCTGTACCGGCTTCTTCATGAGACGTTCCATCATATAAGAAAAGAGTGCAAAGCCTTTCTGCTCAGTCAATCTTGAAACGATTCCTAATGTAAATGCTGTTCTCTTCTTTGGAAGACCTGTTTTTGCCTGAAGAGATGCTTTATTCTTTTTCTTTCCTTTATCAAAGGTTTTATCATCATAATGGCAAGGAATGTATTCATCTGTAGAAGGATTATAGATATCATAATCAATTCCGTTGACAATTCCGCAAAGATCATCACTTCTATGCTGTAGCACACTATCTAATCCTTCTCCATATTCTGGCTGTTTAATCTCCTCCGCATATGTTTTACTTACTGTTGTGATCTTATCTGCAAAAACAAGTCCACCCTTTAAAAGATTTGCCGAATTATTATATTCTAGTTTGTCGTAAGTAAACATATCGTCAGGAAGACCGGTTATATCTTTTAAACGGTCGATTTCCGTAATTCCCTGAAACTTTAAATTATGTATTGTCATCACAGTTTTAATATTACGATAAAATGGGTCGGCACAATAAAATGCTTTTAAAAATACCGGTACTAAAGAAGACTGCCAATCATGACAATGAATAATATCCGGCTCAAATTCTAAGTAAGACAGCATTTCTAACACTGCTTTAGAAAAGTAGCTGAACTTTTCAATATCCACCCACATATCATAATATGGAGAATCTCCGCAGAAATAAAAATTATTCTCAATAAAATAGTAAACGATTCCTTCATATTTTAATGTCTTCACAGTAACTGTCTGCATTCTCCATCCTAAATACATCGGAAATGTTACCAATGTCTCCATCTGTTCACGCCATTTTGCATCAATACAATGGTAATCTGGTAAAACAACTCGTACATCATATTTTTTATGATTTAACTGCTTTGGAAGAGAGCCAACAACCGCTCCAAGTCCTCCTGTCTTTACAAAAGGGGCACATTCTGCACTGGCAAATAGTATCTTCTTCATAGTTTCCTCCAACTTGTTTATTATTTCTACCCAAAATTATAACACAAGATTTTGAAATTTACTATTTAATTCATTAAGAGACAGACGCCCGAGAAGAGATAAGCTATCCTATATTTATGACTTTAGTCGCTACGAGAAATCGTCTTCTATGAAAAGGCCGACATTAAAAGTT